>Ga0206874_1170_pt1 | contig 16565 bp, 12 predicted proteins | sample Alteio_BWOrgCont_12_FD_152629 | JGI IMG/M metagenome (GOLD analysis project Ga0206874, IMG submission 152629) | Enriched cells from forest soil in Barre Woods Harvard Forest LTER site, Petersham, Massachusetts, United States -... | ecosystem: Environmental > Terrestrial > Soil > Temperate forest >...
TCGCCTTTATAGTCAAACCTTTACTTACCTTAAAGGGTTTTGAATATTCGTTAGCTTCAACAAATGCCGGTGTGGCGCCGTTTGTGGTATAATAAACTTTTGTGCCGGGCGTAGGGCTGGTAATAGTAACCGTATTTCCCTTAAGGCTTAATTTGGGTTTGGCTATCCTGTTTACATATTTTGCCGTGCGGGCATCATGTATCACACCTTTCCAGTTCATCCCGAAACCAAAATCGTAAGTATGGCCGTCGGCATCTGTGTAACAGATCATATCATGCGGAATATCTTCATCCTGCAGCTCAACAGTTTTCATATTGGCAGGCATCTGGAAAGGCAACAGTCCCGATGGTTCGGCAACACCGGTTAAAATATCCAGTATGGCCTGGTTTTGCACGCCAAAGCTGGCAACTATGGCATTAGCATCTTTTTCAAATTCGGCTGGTATGGCGGGTTTGGTTAAAGTAATAGCAACAATAACCGGCTTACCTTTCATGGCCTTTTTAGTTTCCTCAATGGTTTTCAGGTCGGTTATATTGGCGGCTGTAATGGTTTTACCTTTATAGCTGCGGTCGGTAATGCCCGGCTCAACCGGATCGCCTGCTGCAATACTGTGCTCCCTTGCATCATTAGCTGTGTAAGCGCCGTATTGCAGGGTAATTGGCACATAGCCATTACCGCCGTTCTTTAAATCATCTGCATCATAACCCGCGCCCCCGCTTGGGCTGCTTACAAATACAATGGCATAATCTGCTTTGGCAGGATCGTCCGTTACGTTAAAATATTTTTTAATCAGTTCGGCGCTCACCGCTTCTTCATATCTTTCTTTAGATGGCGGACCAAAAAAGCCTTTTACCGATGGGAAATATTTCTTAGGCAGATAAACCGTTTTTCCTTTTTGTAATGGAAGCACTTTAGCCTCATTTTTCAGCATTACAACAGATTTTAACTGTGCTTCAAAACCAGCCTTCATAAATTCAGGATTACCAACCGTTTCCTTAGATTTTTCAATATCCAGGTATGGGTTTTCAAACAATCCTACCCGGAAAATATTACGCAGCAACCTAACTGCCGACTGCTCGAACCTTGCTCTCATAAAAGCTTCGCCATGCTCTTTAACACCCATCTTGTAAGCTTCAATTACCGGCCCGGCATCATTATTTCCGCCAAACTGATCTACACCGGCCATCAATATTTTATAGTGGCGCTCGGCAACTGACGCAGTTTCCATTCCCCAAGATTTCCCGGCAAAAATATCTGGTGTTTTACCTTCATCGGCAGTAACGCCCCAGTCGGTACAAACCACGCCGTCAAAACCATATTTGTTACGCAACAGGTCGGTAATTAAATACTTGCTATAGCTGTTGCCAGCGTTGCCATGTTTATCCCTATCGTACGAAATAGTGTAGTAAGGCATTACCGCCGCTACCATTTTTGTTTTGCCAGATAGTTTTAAAGCGCCATCAATAAAAGAGATCAATTGCTCATCAAAGTTATTGCCGGGATAAACGGCAAATTTTCCATAGGCAAAATGTGCGTCCCTGCCGGCTTCTTCGGGGCCGCCGCCTGGCCAGTGTTTCATCATGGCATTTACGCTGTTATAACCCCAGCCACCGGCAATTTCGGCGGTGCCAGTAGAGGTTTGAAAGCCATCGCAATAGGCGCGGGCCATATCGGCATCCAGTTGCGGGTCTTCGCCAAAGGTGCCATTTATACGTGCCCAGCGTGGTTCCGAACCCAAATCAATTTGTGGCGATAACGAAGTCGATATTCCTAAGGCACGATATTCCTTTGCGGCTATCGATCCAAATTCCTGTACTACAGCCGGATCAAAAGTTGCAGCAAGCCCCAACTGATCGGGCCACTGTGATATTTTCCCGCCTGCCCCTGCGGTATACTCCACGCCCGAATTGGTACTGTGACGCGGATCAGAACTGTTATTTGCCGGGATCCCAAAGCCAGCACCTTCAACCAATGCCTGTACATTATTATTCCACTGCGCTGCCACAGCAGGAGTTTGTACCGAGGTAACCAATACGTGCCTTAAATTGTCTTTTATTAAAAAAGCCTTTTGCTGATCGGTTATATCCGAAGCTTTTGCGCCACCATCACTAAACTTTTTCCCGTTATAAGTGCCCGCGCCTAATGGGCCACCTCCGGCAGCAGGGATAGCCTGGTGCGCGCTGTACAACATTAGCCCGGCAATTTGCTCGATAGATAGTTTTGATGCCAAATCCTTTGACCGCTCATCAACAGATAAGCGCCAGTCTTCATATTTATCCAGCTTGCCGTTTTTGTCCAGATCCTTAAATGCCAGTCCATCAACAGTTAATATTTTAACCCCCGATGTTGAAGAATAGCCAAGCGTTGGTCCTTTTGTATTTTTCACCAGGACGATGCCCGAACTATCAGCAGCCGTTGATGTCCATTTTTGAAAAGGATTAACAGTTGTTCCATTTGACATCCCGGCCAGTAAAATAACCAGGAATGAAGCACCTGAAAAACATAGAAATGCAGATACGCGTAAATTTCGTTTCATATTGAAGGGTTTAATTACTTAAGCCCCAGCGGGGCCAAATATTGGTTTATGAGGTCAGTTACTTTATTGTGTTAGTATGACACAATTCAAAGTAAATATATACCTTCTGCAATAAAAAACACAATAGACAGGGGAGAAAAAAATATAGATGGAAGGGCGTTTTTAGCTGATGAAAACGGAGGGATACATTTCAAAAACGTCATTTCGAGGAACGAGAAAACTATACACATGCAAAGCCGACTCCGCGGTTACTAAAATGTGTATAATTTTCTCTCTTCGTTCGAAATGACAGGGAGTTTTATGCAGCAAATTTTTATACCGCCACTTCTTCAACTCTTACCAGTTCTATATCGGGTTTTGAAACATCGGTAAGGGCAACTCTTCCTCTTTCTTTCCTCAATATCCTGTTAAAGAGTGAGATCTCGCGCTCGAATAAAAAACGGAAAAATAATTTGGTCCATGATGTATGATACAGAAGCGTATCATAATATTCAGGAGCAGTTTTCTTTATCTGTGGCAGCCTGTTCCATGGAATAGAAGGGAAATCATGATGTTCGTTATGAAAACCAACGTTAAACGCTGTAATATTCAGTGGCCCGTAGTAGCTATATGTTTCCTGCTGGCTGTCAAAGGTTAAGTAATGCTCCTGTATCCAACGTGCGCCCAGTGGGTGCAGGCCTATAGAGAACCAGAAACTGATAAATAAAAACCCAACAGCGTGAAAACCGAAGAAGTACCATATAGCAGTAGTGAACACAATCTGCACAACCATATTTGTCAGCATCCATCCGTCAAAAAAATCGATTTCTTTTAACCTTGACACACGGGTACCCTGGAACAGAGGGAAAAATAAAAGCCATAGCGTTTTACCTAAAAAAGAGTTATTGATCAGCTTTGCCTCCCATTTATTTGGCAGGTCGGCATCAAGCTCATGAATGCCCTGAAAAGAATGATGCTTCAAATGATATTTTTCAAAGGAAATGGCCCCCGGCATTATATGCGGAAGATTAGCAAACATAGATGCCCAGCGATTAGCGTTGTGGCTTTTGAACAACAATTGATGGGTACATTCGTGTATCATTACAAATAAGGCATGATTTGCAAATGCTCCATAAAAGTAAGCGGCAGCAAGAATAACCCACCATGATTGATCACGAACCAGCCAGGCAATCCCTATCATAGAGAATACCAGGCCAATAATGGCAAACATGGTTAATGGATTTTTTCCGATTAGCTTTCGCAAGTCAGGAAACTGTTTTAAAATCTTTTTAGTCCTTATACGATGTGGTTCAGACTCTTGCGAATAGACGAAATCGGTTCTTTTAATCATCAGTTTTTTTAGGGGTACCCGGTGCTAATATAATAATATGATGTTGAAATATAATTTTATCGTAAAATTTTAATTTAGCACCCACATTAAAACTCTATTAATACAATTATAGTATTAGTTAAAATAATTATTTTTTACTATCTTATCTGTTTGACCAGACACTAATTGCATGATTTTATTCAAATTTCACAAATGTTAATTTCTAAGTATGCTGAATTTCAAGTGCATTAGCATAACTAACTAACTCGTGTAATTCGAAAAAATTAGTGTTTAATATTCTCATGAAACCTGCCCGAGCGATAAAGTATCCGCATCATGCTCGGTAAAACTATCAGCAACAATGGCAGGGCCGATAAAAACCCGCCTATAACAGCAATGGCCAATGGCTGGTGTAATTGTGCACCCGCACCAATACCCAGCGCCAAAGGCATTAATGCAATAATGGCCCCCAGGGCGGTCATCAACTTTGGCCTTAATCGCGTTGATATGGAGTACACTATAGCTTCGTCTATGCCTTTTTCAACTCCTTTGTTTAAATTTTCGAGGGCACGTTGTTTAAATTGCAAAAAAGTAAATATGGCGTTTTCGCCGATGATACCCACAATCATGATCAGACCGGTATAACTGCCAACGTTTAAAGGCGTTTTGGTGATAAACAAAGCCAGTAAGCTCCCTGCGGTGCCTAAAACCCCAACAACCAATATTAAAACTGCTATCCTGAATTGCTTAAACAAGAACAGGATAACACAAAATACCAGCAAGCTGGAGGTTACCAGTATAATCAGCAACTCTTTAAATGATTGCTGCTGCTGTGCATAGTCGCCTCCATATTCAATATGATAACCTTCGGGCAGGCCTATTTTTTGTGCGATGTTGTTTTGAATAGATTTTATAACCGTACCCAGGCTACTCCCTTCTAACCGGGCGCTTACCACACCCATTGATTGCAGATTTTCGCGGTTAATTTCTGCCTCACCAGGCTTTAATTGTACCGATGCCAGCTCGCTGATGGGCACAAGCTTGCCACCGGGAACAAATACCGGCTGATTCTCAATGCCCGCAACATTTAAGCCGCGGTTTCCCGGATAAACCATCCGGATAGGCGATAGTTGCTCACGCTCCAATATATTACCTATAACGTTTCCTTCCAAAGCGGTTTGCACCTGGAACTGCAGGCTGGCAGGCGTAATATTATACTGCGCCAGTTTGCTGTAAAACGGATCGATACTTACCGATGGCCCCGCAATAACTATCCCATCAAAAACATCGGCAGTACCTTTTACGCTGCTCACTACAGTGGCGATTTGCCTTGAAAGATTTTGCAGCTTTTGCTGGTCATCGCCAAATATTTTTATTTCGATAGGCTGCACCGAGGTCATTAAATCGCCCAGCATATCGGTTATCACCTGCCCAAAATCAATCCTAAGTGCGGGTTGGTTGGCAGCTATCTTCTTTCGCAGGTCGCTTATTACGTCTTCGGTTGTTTTACCACGCTTCTTTTTTAATTGTATCAGGTAATCGCCGGTATTAGGCTCTGTAATGAAAAAGCCCATCTGTGTCCCGGTTCGGCGTGAGTAGGCTTCAACTTCAGGCTCTTTTGTGATGATCTTTTCTACCTCGCGCAGCATACGGTCGGTTTCATCCAGCGAGGTTCCCGGCGGCGAGGTATAATCCAGCACGATGCTGCCTTCGTCCATTTCGGGTAAAAAACCGGTTTCAAGCAATGGAGGCACCACTGCAATTGCTATTATCAACCCTGCAATTATAAGCAGGCTAACATAAGGCCTTAATATAAACCATCGCACCCATCTTTGCTTTTTAACACGCTGGGCATGTTCCTGTGGCTCCCTGGGGTTATTGGGTTTATGCCGGCTTAGTAAAAGGAAAACAGTAGGCAACCCTATCCAGGTGACAAGAAACGAACATACCAGTGTAATGATCATGGTATTGGTAAGCACATGAAAATAGGCCCCTGCTACACCCGTCATCAGCATAAAGGGAATGAAGATTACGATAGTGCTTATGGATGACCCCAGCATGGCCGGGAAAAGATAATCGATGGCGGTTTTTATTAGCTTAAGCGGGTGTTCACGCGGATGCTCCTCGTGGGTACGATGAATTTGCTCAACCACTACAATGGCATCGTCAATTATTAAACCGAGCGCTGCGGCAATAGCACCCAGTGTCATGATGTTTAAGGTGTAACCGATAAAATACAATACAATAAGGCTAAGACAAAGCGTTACCGGGATGGTAATCAATATAACTGTGCTTGCCTTTAACGAGCGTAAAAAAACAATAGCTACAATGATAGCCAGCAGCAAACCCACCCAAAGGCAATCGGTTACGCTGCGTATCGAGTCGTTCACAAAGTCGGCCTGTTCGTAGTAGGGAGTTATGGTAACATCTTTAGGCAATATTTTTTGCAGATCAGCTACCTTGCTATCCATATCCGCCGAAAGCGATACCAGGTTGGCATTGGGCTGTTTAATTACTGCTATTAATACCCCATCATGGCCATTGGCATTTATGCGGGTATATTCAATACTTTCCTGTATGGCTATATCCGCAAAATCTTTTAACCGTACCACCCTTTTGCGGTTATTGCTGATCACCAGATTTTCCAGCTGATCTTTCCCGTTTATGGTGGCATCCGTTACGGTTAAGTAAAGCATTTTATAGTCAGACAAATAACCTTCCGACTTTACAAAGTTGGTTGTGCTTAAGGTATTGCTGATAATATCAGGCGTTAAACCCAGCGAGCTCATTTTTTGCCGATTGAGCGTGAGCCAGTACTCCTTTGCCTTGCCGCCGATGACCCTGATCTCCGAAACGCCATCAACCTGCGATAAAAATGGTTTAACCGTGTAGGTTGCCAGCTGTCGCAGCTCAATAGGCGTGCGGCTGTGGCTCTCCAAAGTATAACCGCTCACCGGCAAAATAGAGGGATTCATTTTTTCTACCGTGATGTTTACATCAGCAGGGAGGTCATTCTTTATCTGGTCTATATTTGCCTGTATTTTGGTAAGGCTGCCATCAATATCAGCGTTCCAATCCATAAAGGCCGAGATTTCGCAACTACCACGACTGGTAGTACTGCGTACAACCTGCAAATCGGGCACCTGTTTAATGGCATTTTCTAACGGTTTGGTAACCGTAACCATCATTTTATTAACCGGCTGCAAGCCTTCATCGGCAATAACTTTTATTTTGGGGAAAGTAATTTCGGGAAACAGGGAGGTTTGCAGTTTAGAATAAGCAAACAAGCCGCCCATAATTATAATAGCCAAAACCAGGCTGATAGGCTTTTTATGCGATATAAAAGAATCTTGTATCGGGGTCATGGCGCAATAATTTTAACTTTAGCAGTATCGGGTAGTCCGTAGTTGCCGCTGATAATTATCTTATCCTCTGCCGAAAATTTGGGGGATAATATCTCTACCCTATCTCCAGATTGTATACCTTCTTTAACCGGTACTTTTATGGCAGTGGTAGGATTAATCAGCTTCATCACCCAAAATTCGGTTTGTGTTTCATTAGCCAGTATAGCCGATTTGGGTAAAGATTGCGTGTTGTTTTTTGTTGCTTTTACTATTCGCGCCCGGGCAACCAGGTTTTCGGGTATTTGCTGATTTGAGTTTATTTTTATCACCACGCCCTGGGTTTGTGCAACGGTATCAACCGATGGCATAAAAGATTTTACTGTACCGCCTATTTTTACGCCGCCGGGCAGCGTTAAATCAACATTTTGCCCGGGGGATACATATTGCCGTAATTCATAAGGCAGCTGCATTAAAAACACAAAACTGGAACGGTCGCTTATGACAGCCAGTGGTTCGCCGTCGGCAACATAGTCACCTGATTGGTGGCTTAGCTGCGATATATAACCCGGCGCCGAAGCCTTAATTTTGTTTACACCCGAAAATTTAAACGTAGTATCCAAAACATTAATGCTGTTGCCAATGGTTTGCGACTCTTTTGTTTTTATAATGAAAAGCACCTGGCCCTTACTTACGTTATGCCCAAGCTGTGCATTAACCTGTTGTATATAACCATTAGCGTTTGATTTTACATAGTTTTTTTGCAGCGTGGTTGAGGTGGCGTTCAAATCAATATAATCAGTTAATGCGCTGTCATTAACTTTAGTTACGGTAACAGGGGTTTGCGAGGCAACTTTGGCATCGTCATCATCCGCAGGTTTACTGTTGCTTTGGCAGGAGAAAAGAAATAAGGAAAGGCTGATTCCGAAAGCTACCGGAACAAAATAAAATAGCCTGGTGGGGTAATATTTAGCGATCAGTGTTTTCATATTATCTGTTCCAGTAATTTAACTGATTGATGAGCTGCAGTTTGTTGATAGTGGTAGTAGTTTTCAAATTTTTTATGGTGAGGTAATTATTAATAGCCAGTATCAGGTCGGCAATGCGCACATCGCCGGTTTGCAGCAGCTGGGTATCAACCTTTATCAGGCTTTCTGAATATTTTATCTGCTCATCTACCTGGGTTAACAGGTTTTCATTTTCACTGATCTGCTGTTTAAGCTGTGCTATTTGCTGGCGGTATTGCACATCAAAAAAGGCTTTGTAGTTTTCACGCGTCTCTTCCTGTAACGAAAGCTTGCGATACTGCATCTTTCGCTGGCCGCCATCGTATATGGGCATGGTAAAAGCGAAGCCGGCGCTAAGGCCGAAGTTTTTATAGGCTTGCCCCATAAAATCGGAGTTATAACCGCCATCGGCAGTGATGCTTACTTTAGGCTTATAACTAAAATCAATCAACTGCCGGCCATTGATCAGTTTCAAACTATCCAAATGGTATTGCCTGAAAAATATACTGGTAGTAGCATCCGGCAACATCGGCTGCTGAATCATAGGTTCCTGCAGTTCAATCATGCTGGTATCGGCTATCCCCGTAAGGTAATTTAAAGTTGTATAATCGTTTTTATATTGCAGGCGCGATTGTAATAGCTGTAACTGCTGCTGCTTTAAGGTTACCAAAAAGGTTAAATAATCGCTTTGATGATATACATTGGCGCGGGTAAGTTTTTTAAAAAGGTCCTCTTCTTTACTCAATAAGTCTACTACCTCTTTATTAAATTTAAACTGCTGCAAGCTGCCGTAGGCGGTGATGTATTGAGTGGTGATAGCTTTTTTAAGATCCTGTTCGGATATTTTTTTTGCATTGCCAATTGATTGCGACAGTAAAGTAATGGCTTCCAGCTGTGCATTAATATTTTTTTTGCTGATGATAGCCTGGTTTGCACTCAGCAATGCATTTAGCGTATGCTCGTTTGTTATAGCTGATGAATAACCATAACCGTTTATGGTTGGCGCGTAAAGGCCCCCGCTGTTTACATTAAGCTGTGTTTTATAACCGGCAAGCAGCCGCAAGCTATCTTCCTTGTTTGAATAGATCTGGTTCTGCAGGTCTTTTAGCAGGGGACTGTTATTGTGAGCAATTTCCAGGTAATGATCAAGCGAATAGGTTTGGGCCAGCGAAGCAGAAAAGGTAAAGGCGCATAAAATAACGCTAAAAAACAATTTCATCCAGGTGTATTAATAAGCTGTTTATTTAGCTAAATTATAATATAAATCTGAATTAATTTGGGATGGAGGTTGTTAAAAGATTGTTAAGAGGTATAGACGGTAAGCAATTGCCTGATCAGACTACAAGCGCCCGTTAGCAATTAAACATCAAAAACCGCATCATTTATATGAGCAATCAGCCTTTCAAATGCCTGATCTTTTAATTTATTTTATGGGTTACTTTGGTAAATATGTTTTTCTAATATATAAGTAATTAAATGAACCCTCACCTGCGAATGTAAAGTATTGCCTGGCTTATCTAACATAGCATTGTTTTAAATGAAAGCTAAACCTATCGTTTTGATTATTAGAAGTCATCATTGCACATATATAACATTTATCATGATTATATACTTCATTACACGAAATGATTACGCCAGGATGTTTGACCCACTGTCCTGTGTTAGGAATTTCAAATTCAGCGAAAATTATTTCACCTTTATGAAAGGGCATTATCAGGATATAGTTGTTTATTGATCGGGTTAAGGCCCATACCTGATATTTGGGCCTTCAAATCCTCAGGGGTTTCAATAATGGGATTTTCTGAAACAGCTATCCGGTGTAAGCGAGCCTCAAATTTATATACAACTTGTTTAAACGATTTAAAGTTGCTAATTAAATTGCTATCGTGAATATTGGAAACGCTTTTGTCAAGCTTTTCCAATAATTCAATGGTGCGTTTCAAAGCTGCTAATTTTGATTTGGCAATAGAAGCTGAGAATTCTTTTGATTTATCTAACTCGCCTGAAAAATATAATTTACGATTTTCAAAATCATGAATCATATCATTGATGAGCCAATCTTTAATTTTATTGGCAAAATTATCCAAATATTCAACCATCCTTGCTTTTAGAATAAGCAATGGAGAAGAATTATTATATATAGATAAACTTTGCATAATCACTATACTAACAGAAATTAGATTTTAATGTTAAATACAAATATAAAGAGATTTGTTTACCCCCCCCTATTCCAGCCCCAAATATTCCTTCTGTTTTATTTCAACCAGGCCGGATGATTGATCTCTTCTGAGATAGATGCTTACGTGGTAAAAATTATTGTCGTACAGGTAAATGTTGTTAGAATTGTCGGCCCCGCGAAATTTCAGATCAAGCCCATACCTTTTGGCCTGGCTTATCATATTCATGATATATTGCGGATCGGTTGAAGTATAATTAACCGTACGTAACACGGTACCGTCATACAATTTGGTATACTGGCCCACATTTATCTCTTCGGTATTGGGTTTACCTTTGGTATTTTTAAAATATTCCAGCTCCTGCCCGTTAAAGTCTTTTGTAAACTCCTGCTTAAAGGTGGTAGCATTCAATAAATTAGTGTACACCTCCCCGTTGGTTAAACTGGCAAAATAAACCAGGTCGTTAAACTTTATGCTTTGCCCGTACATGCTTAAACTTGTTAAAAGAAGCAAGGGTAAAAAGAGCAGATATTTCTTCATAACAACAGCAAATGGTTTAATGCTCAAATATACTTTATTTAATATTTATCTCAATTACCTGGATGATAGGTTTTTTCGGCATGTTTAAGCACATCGCTCTTATAAAACAGCACATCTTTAAACTTACCTTCAATATACATGCCAGCCTGGTCAATATAGTGTTTTGACGCCGGATTGAACGATTGGCCGCCCGTTATGATAGTTTTCGCCTTAATACGGGTACCAAATTCCACAGCAGCTATAAAGCTATTGCCCGAATATCCATAACGTTTTTTAGTGTTCATGATGCGGCTTACAAATGATGGCAACTGCCCAAAGGCTGATGAGGTAAGGCCAACAGGCAAACTGGGTGCATTATCGTCAAAAGTCACTCCGTCGGCAGGGCGCTGGTAGCGGTTAATATCTCCCCACTTCACATTCCATGTACCATAGTTTTTCTGCAAGTTATTTAATGCCACAGCAAAATTATCCAATAGCTGTTTGTCGCTGGCAGTTTTCAGCATAGCATTAACGCGTATGGTTTGAAAAGTACTTTCTTCCGTCGTTTTTACTGGCGGCAATGCCCGCATCATCAATGTACCCCACTCAACGGCCAGCGTAGTTGCAGCCGAGTTAACTGCCGTGCGCCTGTCCCACTGCTGTAGGATTTGCATAGGCTCGCTTAATATTTTTTTCAGCGAATCAGGGGCAGCATTATACGCTTTAAACAACGGCGGCAGCAATACATCAAAAGCGCTTAGGTAATGATCGTATCCTTTGCTTATCAGTTCATCCAGCGTTAATTTTTTAGCATCCGACAATAGCTTTATTGCATTAACCGCTCTAAAGTTTTCTCCATCAGGCGCCATATACGCAGGATAGCTACTTTTAACAGGGCTGCTTTTACCGGATGAACTAAAAGGAGTTGAATTGCAATTTTGTATCCAGCCCGATTCGGGGTTGTAAACATGCACAATTTCGTTTAAAGGATGTAAGCCTTGCCATTCGGTTTCAGCGGTGCTTCCGTCAACAGGCAATGTCCAATCCAGCTTCGCATCACGTTTTGGCATAAAGTTGCCGTACCAAAAAGCTATATTTCCCTGGTCATCGGCATAAACAGTGTTATTGGTAGCGTTGGAAAGCAAATTCATTGCTTTTTTATATTGGTCGAAACTATTTGCTTTGGTGATAAGCCATGACTCCAGCAATGCATTGTACGACCGGTTATCGGCTTTAAGCGCCAACCATTTACCATCGCGGCTGCCCAATACCGGCCCATGATGGGTGTAATACCCGGTTATAGTTTTTTGCTCCTGCTTATCACCTTTTTTTATATTTAGTACCAGTTTACGGGTAATAACCGGTTTTAACGATCCATTATATTCGTAGTACCACTTACCATCTTTTTGGGTTACTTTTTCGGCATACAGGTCGCCAACATCGGCGTAGCTGCTGGTATGCATCCAGCCACAGTGCTGGTTAAAGCCCTGGTAAACAAAAAACTGCCCCCAGGTAACCGCTCCGTAAACATTCAATCCTTCATTGCTAACCATTTGTACCTCGGTCCTAAAATAAAACGGAACATGTGGGTTTATATATAACAAGGCATGCCCGGAGGCTGATTTTGAAGGTGCTATGGCAAAACCGTTAGATCCTGTTTCCCTTTCATCAATACCGGGCTGATAAACTGCTCCTGAGCTTTCGCTGCCGCCGCCATAAAAATGCTGTGTTTCGCCCACATTTATACCACCTGTAACGGTGGCCGATACACTACCATCGGTAAACATCAGAGCATACCAAGGCTCAAAGTGTTGAAATACAGCCGGTTTAACTTCAGGATGTTTGTACAGGTAATAGTTCACACCGTCGGCAAAAGCATCCATTAGTTTTTTAAACCAGGGTGCGCTTGCTTTGTAATCCTTAATAGCATCAGCAGTGTCTGCTATTAATTGTAAAGTTACATCGGTATACAGGTTTTTGCCACCATCCACTTCCGATTGCCGGCCTAACTGGTATAAATAATTTTGTTCAATCCCTTTAAAGTTGTCTTCGCATTCCGTGTACATCAGCCCAAAAACAGCATCAGCATCGGTTTTACCATAAATATGCGGCACTCCCCAGTTATCCCTGGTGATGGTAACGGCATTGGCTTCACTCTTAAATCTTTCAATTTCCTTATCCGTATTTTTTTGTGCGAACAAAAATAAGGGCGAAAATATTAAAACAAAAAATAGTCGCTTTGTCATCGTAACAACAGTTTTACTAAAAAATTCATAACAAAAACAGGCCATACATGCAATTTTATTAAATCGGCACTACCTTTGCAGCGCTTAGGCGTAAATATAAATAATACGGGTGATTTGTATTACGTTAACTACTAATATAACAGAAATTGAATAATTGGGTACAGCTTTTGTTACCCAAAATAGAAATGAAGTTTGGTTTATGTGATCTGATTGATCAATTATAAATAAAGAGCTTGGATTATCATTAAACATGTTATCTGAGGTTTAGTTGATCAGCATTATTTGAGATGATGTTGTGTGCGTTCCGGGGTGAGATACGGAACGCATTTTTTTATCCCGTTGTAAATGCCCCGCTAAATTTTAATACAGTTATTGTAAACATTTTTGATGCTTATGATATTATACCTATCATATAAAAGTATCAGATTATGAAATATGCATTTGTTATTGGCTCAAACGCTTTTATTGTACCAGGCAACGCTATAAGCTACGGGGACCAGGGATACGGAAAGCAGTTTTTAAGAATTAACTCCATATACCACGACTTACCACAATCGGAAGAGCAAACTTACCTGGATATTGATCTTGACATCAAAGACACCGATGGCACACAAGTTATCATACTTGGCAATAAACCGGCAACCGGAGCCCCATACAGTATTGAAAGGGAACGTAATAGCATACGGGTTTTGCGGTTCGACAAATCACTGATCATACAGGTACACCAGCTTGATGATGAATCGGCAATGAGCCTTGAACATAACATTACCGCCGAACTTGAAGTACAGGCCCCTGTTGTGGTTATTCGTATAAGCGGCGAATTTATGGTTGACTCACTGCATATACGGGCCGAAAATGAAAAGCTATTTATTAACGATAACGGCTATGCTACTTCGGCAATGGTTGGTAAAAATGATTTAAGATTTACATCCGCGGGGGTGGTATTGTAGCGGCAGTAGGCAGTTTTTGAAATTTCAATTTGACATTGAATACTCAAAATAAAAATCCGAAATCGAAAAATCCGAAACGGCGAAGCAATCTTGAACACCATTTGAAAACAAACACCAGTGAAAATCCGAAATTATTCACGAACTCTTTTTATAAAGCGCCATTACCAGCAGCACCATGCGGTTGTAGGTATTAAGTCCCTGGGGCTGATTGTTTGCTTTTAAAAATTTGTCGTAAAAAATACTGCTTAGTGCGCTTACCTTGCTTTGGTATGATAACCAATACTCGCGCTCTGCCTTAAAATCGTTTCGCACGGTTAATGATATACGAGGTCTTAATGCTTTGCTTGCCAGACTATCGCGAAAATGCAGGGCAAACATAAATTCATCTACAGCAAGATGATAGGCAGAATAGCGCAATAAACGATCAGTTGAACCTATCCCCGCAAGGAAACCTGCAAAATTGGCTTCATCCTCGGTTCCAAATCCCATTTGATGCGACATTTCGTGGCAGGCCGTTACCGGCCTATCAAAAACCGGCATCATATAATTCATTTGCGCCTCACTGGTAAATGGATTATAATAGCCCGAGGTGCCAATGCAATTGAGCAAAGGCGTTAACATGGATGACTTAACATGCGGGCTATAGGTTTGAAACTTTGGCGAGCTATGTGATAATTTGACAATGGCTTTTAAAGCAGTTTTATAAATGGCATTATTATTTTGCGACAGATCAGCAGGTGTTACACGTGCCCGGCATGCATTTGCGCTATCAATCAAAATAGCGGTAACAGCGCTCAAATCAGCTGTAGAATAACTGCTCCCACGCAGATTGAGCAGTTCAGCGGCAGGGGGCCTGAAATAATTCATCCCCCAAAACAGATAAAATATCAATATGCCGCTTTGCACACCAATTACTATTCCCATTAAAAAAACACCTGCCTGCCTCAGCTCTCTTTTAAAAATTAGTTTGAGCAGCCTCGACAATGCATAAATAAGATACGCAATAACAGCAATGTATAACACATCGCCCAGGCTAAAAGGCACCAGGTTAAGTGCGGGATGCAGTAAGCGGCAAATAAAAGGATAAATACCTTCGGAATAATAACGTTCTATCAGCTCCGGGTATCCGGCAAGCAACATCAGCAAAAAAATGATAAAAGCAAGTATGGCTATGGTGATGCCTCTAACTTTTAATGGTTTCTTTTTGCGCGTAATTATCATTGGCGTAAATATAGCACTTATGCAAGGTCAGTAAAAAAACCCGCCGGGTTGAGCGGCGGGTTTAAATTGTAGTTGAAAAGGTATAAGTATAGGGTCTGTTATTTTATTGAAACCGGGATACTTATTTTATCCCAATTCATGCTAAAACCATTTTTAGTAATAATGTAAGTAAGGCTCTCGTGCATTTCAGTTGCCTTTGGAGTAACCATCACACGCAGTTGGTCTTTGCTTTCATCATATTTAAATGCACCCCATTGCTCAGCGGTTTTGTTAAATATAACCGTCCATGGTCCGCTTTCTACCGGGATAACAAAAAAGGAATATTTTCCGGCCGGCAATGTTTTGCCTTCTACCTTAATGTCTTTATCAGTAGTAAAGGTAGTAGCCGAGTCGGCGCCTGCACGGTATACTTTGCCATAAGGCTCTAAACCGCCCCATATTTTACGACCTTTAACATAAGGACTTCCATAACGGATGGTTATTGTTGCACCCGCAGCATTGCCTTTAACACCCAAATGCGGGCTTAGCGGCTTTTTAGCTGCATCTTGTGCCATAACCATCGACGATACTAAAAAGGCGCATAAAAAAAATGGCAATGCCTTTAATTGAATTAATCTTTTCATAATATTTCTTTATTTTACTGGTTGTAATTTAATTGTGCATAAAGATAAACTGAAATTCGGATTTTTTGTGTTTGGTCAAATAAATTATTCCTGATCGCTACCCCGGCAGGTGTTCGGAAAATTAAAAAATAGGGCGGGCTGTGTGATTCCCGCCTTGGGGAAGGTGGCAATGTCATTAAGTTAAGAAAGTTTTTTCTTCGACCCTCTTTATCGCTTGCGAAAGAGAGGGTCGGGCAGCGTAGCGTACCCGGGGTGAGTCCACGCCGCCAATGCATTAACGTTAATGCCACTCGTATATTGACTCACCCGATCGTTGCTTCGCTTGATCACCCTCTCTTTTGCAAGCAAAAAAGAGGGTTTAAAAAACGTGCTATTCCCTTAACTTAATGACATTGTGGGAAAGTGGAGGAAGGGATAAAATAGTCCGCTAACCCAACCCTGCACCCACCCCAAGGCGAAAATCGCACATGCCCTTGTTTTTAAAAGTTTCTTCCGAACACTTATAATCACTACCCCGGCAAATTCTTAAAACTAATCTTTCATTTTAATGTTTTTCTATCAGAGTCATATTGCAGTTAGGAATTGACCGTAAGGTTAAACAATTGTTGTGATTTTGGCCCCATGTCTTAAGGCGTG
>Ga0206874_1171_pt1 | contig 16530 bp, 16 predicted proteins | sample Alteio_BWOrgCont_12_FD_152629 | JGI IMG/M metagenome (GOLD analysis project Ga0206874, IMG submission 152629) | Enriched cells from forest soil in Barre Woods Harvard Forest LTER site, Petersham, Massachusetts, United States -... | ecosystem: Environmental > Terrestrial > Soil > Temperate forest >...
TTTTGTAATCAACAACGGTTGCCTGTTTGCCGGTAAATTCTACTTTATCCAGGTTTCCTTTTATCGGCACGCCTTCAACCGCCACATTTTTTATGCTACGTTCGGTAACCGCTATTTTGTTCCAGGCGGTTATATTCTGGTTGTAATATGCAGGCAATATTTTTTCACCATAATCAAGGCGCAGTTTAAAATCTTCTTTGGTAAATGAATCGCGGTTACGGTACATGTACCAGCGGAACTCTTTCATAAATTCATCCGTTAACGGGAACTCGTCGCCATTTTCTTTAAGCTTCCTGAATACTTTGTTTAATGCCCAATGCACCGCCTGCCCAAACGTTGCCGATGGGCTTTTGCCCGATGGCACCCTGATTAAACATTGAAAATAAAACCTTAACGGACAATCGAGATAATTGCTTAAATGGGTCACTGAAAGGGTATAGTTTTGCAGCAACAGATCAATATAGTTTTTATTCAGCAATTCTACTTTTGGCTGATCTGTTTCGCTAAACTGGATAGCCAAAAATTCCATCATGGCATCTTCACTGACTTGTGGCTGGTGCAGCTGCAAATGCGTATCAGCTAAAATTTCACCAACAAACTGTGATGCCTCCTGGTCCTTGCCGTTCTTATCTTTATTTGAATAGGAGATAGACAAGCATTGCTTGGCACGGGTTATCGCCACATAAAATAAGCGGCGTGCTTCTTCCCGTTGTGCAATTTCATCGTCAGGCGCCTGGGTTAAAGTATCCGGATAGCTGAAGCCGTAATTACGACCCTTGCTGTCCCATATTTTTTTGTTGCAGCCGATGAGGAACACATACTCAAATTCCAATCCTTTTGATCCGTGTGCCGTTAAAAAATTGATCCCATTTTCTGAGAATATAACCTGGTTCAAGGCTAACCTGATCTTATTTTCTTTCATCAGCTGAATGATAGCAACAAAATCGGCCAGCTTGATGTCCGGATTTTTGCGGCTTTCGTCTTTTAGAAAATCGAAAAAGTTGGTGAGCACCTGCATGTACCAGCCTTTATCGGGTTGCTCCATTATATATTTGAGGATACCCATTTTAGCGATAACCTGCTGAAAAAGCTGCTGTAAAGTATTGCTGGCATTGAAAGTTAACAGGTAATCAATATCGCTTATCAAAAACTTCATCCCATAATTAGCTGGCTGATCAAACAAACCCTGCTGCGCAGGGGCACGCATTTGGCTGATATAATTGCGCAGTGAAGTTTTCGGCTCATTTTTAGCCGAGGTGGCATAGTTCTCTTTTGCTACTGCTACACTTGCTTTGGCAATTTCGATAGGAGGGATGTTGAAAAAGTCATAATGCATAATCTCGAATAACAACTCATCACCGCTGTAAGGCGAGTCCATTTCCATGGCGAGATAGCGCAAAATGTTAATGATCTTTTCGCCGAAAGGCAATGTGAAAATATCAATTTTTCGTTTGGTGTTAACGGCTATATGCTGGGTGTCGAGGTATTGCACCAATTCTTCCACTTGGTTATGATTACGATAGATCACTGCAATCTCGCCTGGTTCGGTGCCCTTTGCTAAGAGCTTTTTTATCTGTACGGCTACATCAACCAACTCCTGACCGGGGTTTTCATATTCGTTAATAACAGGCTCAACAACCAAAGTATCAAATCTTGGATGCGCGGCCCGCAGGTTTTTATCCAGTGCCAGCTGTGTAGTTAAACGCTCACGGTTATTGTTGATGAGCGCTTTTGAAATGTCGAGAATATGCTGGTTAGAGCGGTAATTATGCTTTAATACTACCGTTTGCAGCGTGTTTACATAATCGTTAGCAAAATCAAGTATGTTCTTCATGTTTGCCCCCTGGAACTTGAAGATAGACTGGTCATCATCGCCTACTACAAATACGTTTGGCGTATCCCAATAATTGAGCATAAATTTTAACAGTTCGTTTTGCGATCCGCTGGTATCCTGGAACTCATCCACCAAAATATATTGGTAACGCTCCTGGTAACGGCGCAACAACTCTTCATTTTCGCGGAAAGCTTTTAACACCCAAATGATCATGTCGTCATAATCATAACGACCACGTTCCTTCATTTTTTTATCGAAGTTTGTATACTCGCCAACTGCCGCCAGCAGTTTCTTCATCAGGTCGTGCGCTTTATCGATATCTTTTTGTTTAGGATCGCCGGCTTTTATACCGTTTTTAGAGTTGGCTTTTTTGTAGATGAACTCTTCACGATTTGGCAGATCATCCAGATATTCGGTTACTGCTTTTTCAATTGCAGCTTCATCCCAGCCTTCACTCTTCATAGTAGAGAAAAGACTTTTTAAACGGGGTGCATCAAAATAGATCTCGCCGGTAAAACGTTTCAGCAGGTGATCGTTAGGGAAATCATCTACCAGTTCCCTGAAAAGCATGGCCGATTCCAGGTCAGATAAAGCCTCCAGGTTCAGCTTGCCAAAATAATCCAGGTTCTCCTGAATAATCTCATTACAAAAAGCATGGAAGGTATAAATGTTAACGCGGTAAGCGTCTGGCCCGATAAATTCAAAAAGACGTTTGCGCATAGCTACGGCGCCGGCGTCGGTATAAGTAAGGCAAAGAATTTCGTGTGCGGCAGCATCCGTTTCGGTTAGTATTTTACCGATGCGGGCAGCCAGTATCTGTGTTTTACCTGTCCCGGGCCCCGCAATAACCAAAACAGGGCCATCCATTTTATTAACGGCAGCCAATTGCTCGGGGTTTAGCTGGGCAAGCGCCTGTTGAAATTTTTCGTTGTATTTGTTGGGGGTAGGATGCATCATGGTTAGGTAAAGGTACTAAAGATGGGGATAGATATGAAGCGTAAATCATCGCTAATTCTATCCCATGATGTAATTGAGAATTATAATTTAATATTTGAAGGGTACCTGAACTGAGTAAATTAAATTATTAAATTTGTAAAAAGCAATACTATGCGTACTACTCAAATAAAGCAACAACTTCACGATTATATAGATAACGCGGAAGACAAAAAGCTAAAAGCTATTTATACTTTGCTTGAGGATGATATTTCTGAAGGTTATCAATTGAGCGAAGATCAAAAAAAAGAGCTGGATAGAAGATACGATGATTATATGAACGGAGTTGGTAAAACCCACACCTGGGATGAAACTGTAGCTATGGCAAGGCAAGCATTGGCTGACAGGAAAAACAAAAAATGAATTACTCATACACGTTAAAACAAGAGGCCTCAATAGAGTTTGCTGATGCTTTTGTTTGGTATGAGGAACAACAAGAAGGCCTTGGTGAGTTATTCAATGTCACCGTTGAGCGTAAGTTAAAAATGATTTGCAGCAATCCCCTTCATTATAAAATATCCCGCAAGAAATTCCATGAGGTGCCTATTGATAAGTTTCCGTTTTTGGTGGTTTATTTTATTGACGAAGAAAATAGCCTCATTGTTATCACGGCAATATTTCAGACCAGTCGTAATCCTAAAAGTAAATTTAAAAGGACAAGATTAAAGTAGACTATTACAAATACTTAGCGTACTTTTTCATCACCTCATCATGAGGGGTTAACTTACCTTCTGCTGTTTGTTTTCTACCGCGTTCAATGCCGGCTTTTACATTGTCCGGCAAATCATTCCAAAAATCTCTATTGTGATTTTCAAAGACTTCTTTTATTTGAAAAAGGATTGCCTCGTCATCAGTTTCCAGCAGGCGTTTGGCTAATTCTATTTTTTCAGTTTGTACATCCATATTCAAGTTTACTATAAAATCATTTATTCTAAAGCAGATAAATACTTGAACTATTTGATAGAAAAATAGTGCGTCCTATGACTCAACCTTTGCTAACGCCACAATATCCGTCACTTCCAAAACCTGTTTATCATATCCAAATTTGGTCACGTTGATCATGGCCTGACCAACTTCTGCCAGGGTGCAAACGAATTTTGGAAAAACAGCATGGAAAAACGGGTACATCCAGGTAAAATATTTGTAATAGGGAAGCACATTTTTTAAGCCTTTTGTAGGTTGCATATAACCCGGCCTGAAAGCAAATACTTGTTTAAACGGTAGTTTCATCAGGTCGTTTTCGGTTTTTCCTTTTACCCGTGCCCACATTGATTTGCCTTTTTCAGTGCTGTCTGTCCCACCGCCGGATACATAGCAGAAGGTCATGTCTGGATTGAGCTTACTCAAAGTTTGAGCGACATTCAGGGTTAAGGTATAAGTCAGTTTATAATATTCGGGCTCTTTCATTCCAATTGATGAAACACCTAAACAAAAATAGCAGGCATTATAACCATTAAGCTGGCTTTCGATAGTCGAAAGATCAAAGAAATCCTGATGAATGATCTCTTTAAGTTTTGGATGAACAACGCTACAGGGCTTCCTGTTAATAACCAGCACGGTTTCAACTTCGGGGCTTAACAAACATTCGTGCATTACACCTTCGCCAACCATACCTGTAGCACCGGTAATAATGGCTTTCACTTTTGTATTTTTCTCCATTTTAACGTCGTTATAAAAACACACATAGCGATAGGTGTTTTAAAACCACATCGCTATGTAATTTACAAAAAAGAATATTTAATTACTACTACTAAATAATAGTGGCCAGGCGCCCTGGATAATTTACATTATAATAAAAAGCTATAGCCAATGGCTGCAGTACCAGCGCCGGTATTATTTTTGCCATTGGCTGTACCTTTTTGTATGTTCAGGAAACCATAGTTTCCGCCACCCTCAATAAAAATGCAGCTTTTTTTAAACTTGTAGGCCAGCCCCACATTGCCTTCGAGGCCAACGTTGAAGGTATGCAGTTGATCTTTTATATTATCTGTATTGTTAAATGATTGGGCACCCCCGGGTTCCGCCTGGGTTCCGGCAGGATCAACATAAACATCGCTGGATCCGCTGGTTACCTGGTGGGCCGAAACCAGCAAGCCTAGAAAAGGCCCTGCATCTACATAAAACCTTAACGGAGAAGATTTAAAGTTCCAGCCAAATTTTGCCAGCACAGGCAGCATCAGGTAGTTTAATTTTGCCGTACTGTTATAATTAGCATATAAATAAGTCGATGGCGGCGCTCCCGGTGGAGTAAAAGCCTGCAATCCGTCTTTTTTACCGCCTTGCGATGAATATTCAATCATCGGCTGTAATGAAAACAAATCAGAGAATTTAAATTCGGCAAATATGCCGGCATCAGGGCCAAGCCTTGAGCTGTAACCCGTGTTGAGCGGATTTTCATTGTTGCTCCCTGCGCTTAAATTTGGAATACTGATCCCTCCCCTGATGCCTAATGCAACATTTTGCGCATCGGCGTTAAAAAACAGTAAGGTTGAGATTGAAAATGATAAGTAAAAAATTAATTTCTTCATGGTTTAATGATTTGATGGGTTAAAAACTAAACATTTAGAAAATAGTAGTAATTGAATTTAATTTTCAATTAACATAAAACACAACAAATTTTAATGCAGAGGGATTTCAAGAAATACCAATATTGCATTGTTATGAAAATTCAATAGATAGTTTTAACAGAACCAGTTAGCTTTATAAACTGCTTCTCATCCCGGTTGTAAAAAAGGGGGTAACGGTTACTGATAACCTGCCGGTGGGGTTTATTTGCCTGGTTATTACTTTTACTGCGGCACGTTGCAGCTCATCTGTCATTTGGTAACAAACCAACAGGGCGCCACTTTTTTCAATTCCGGGTAAACCGGCAATGGTATAGGCATTGGCAAAAACACTCATCACTGTGTTGCTGTGCATTGCCAGCTGAGCTATGAATAGCTTAACATCGTTGCTATAATCCAGCTTGCTGGCCGGACGAGTGCGGGTATCATTTATGCTTACATAAACCTGGCTATATTGTTTCAGTGTTTGCAGTAGGGCTTTTAATTCGGCTTCGGGCGAATCTTTTCCTACCAAAAAGAAAACGTTATTAGGGTACCATTTCCCTAACTCATCCTGAAAAACGGTTGCACCGGTAACACCAATGCTCACAATAGCTGTTTTTCGTAATGGGCTTAATTGTAATGTTGCCGCATCTCCCTTTAAAAGGGTTACGGCAGCATCGCTTAATTCCTGAACCAATTCTTTTGCTGTCGGCCTGTTTAAATCTTCAACTATGTGAGTGGTTGAAGCTTCATGGTAATGATTTAATCCGGCCCAGTATTTAGCTGCTAACACCTTTTTTACGCGGGCATTAAACTCATCCATAGAGATTTGATCCTTTCGGATTGCCTTCCGGATCATTTTTATAGCCAATGCCGAATTTTCTGACAGCTCGATAATATCTTCCCCGGCTAAAAAGGCTTTCACTTCAGCCTCGCCATTAGGGAAGTACTTTGTTACGGCTTTCATTTCCATCGCATCAGATACTACCAATCCTTTAAAGGCTAAAGAATCTTTTAAAATACCGGTTACAATTTTCCGCGACAGGGTAGAAGGCAGGTTTTTAGTATTATCCAGTGCCGGTATGTCCATATGTGCTACCATCACTCCACTAATGCCGGCTTTTACTGCCTCCCTGAAAGGATATTCCTCCAACGAGTCTAAACGCTGCCGGGTAAACGGCAGCAGGGGCAGATCAAGGTGCGAGTCGACATTGGTATCGCCATGGCCGGGAAAGTGTTTGGCAGTTGTTAACAAGCCTTCATCCTGCATGCCTTTAAAATATGCAATGCCTTTTTGTGCCACATTATATTTATTATCGCCAAAAGAGCGGTAATTGATAACCGGGTTATTAGGATTATTATTGATATCCATATCCGGCCCGAAGTTTATTTGCATCCCCAATCGCTTAAAATCATAAGCCACTTGTTGGCCCATTTTATAGATCAGCGAATTATCCTGTATAGCGCCCAATGTCATTTGGTAAGGATAGGATATGGTTGAATCTAACCGCATTCCAACACCCCATTCACCATCCATTGCAATTAAAAGAGGTACACTGGCTATTTTTTGATACCTGTTAATTAACTCTGCCTGCCTTACGGGGCCACCCTGGAAAAATACCAGGCCGCCAACCTGTTGATCACGAATCACAGCAGCTACAGAATCTTCATAAGCCCGGCCCTTATCACTATGTGCGCGAACAAAAAACAGCTGTGCTATTTTTTTGCGGCGGTTCATGGTGTTAAAAACAGAATCAACCCAATGGTTTTGATGAGCTAAAGATTGTACATAATCTTCTTTTTGCGCAAAAACACTTATTGTAATAAGGTTGAAAGTAATTATTAAAATATATTTAAAGCCCTGTTTATCCGCTTTCATGGCTCAAATGTAGGTTAAATCTAAATTTCATGGCATGATTTTTATGTATACCCAATAAAAAAATTAACCCGGAATAAACCTTTGGGATAATTTTTACTCTATGAGTATATTAAAACAAATATGTTATGAAAAAAATTCTCTTTTTATTCGCTATATGCCTGCTGGCGGCAGGTTCAGTGAGCGCACAAGGCTATTATTACGGACCACGCAGGGTTGTTAGACGCCCTCCTCCACGTAACCAGGATGATTTTTACAAAGTAAGGTTTGGCATTACAGGCGGCCTAAACGTTGCAAATACAGTTAATGCTTATTCAAACTACAGTACCGGTACCATTGCTGGTTTCAATGCCGGTTTAACATTGGATATCCCGCTGGTTTACCCGCTGTCATTCGCTCCCGAAGTTTTATATTCACAAAAAGGGTTTACAGCACGTGGCGTTGATGATGCTGGTAATAATGTTAATTTTACACAGCGTAACAATTATATTGATGTGCCTTTGCTGGCTAAATTCAGGTTGTCTCCTACTTTTAGCTTCCTGTTTGGCCCGCAAATCTCTTTCCCTGTTTCAACTACGCAAACGTTTGGCAGCGGGTTTTCGTCAACTGACGAGGAGCACTTTAACACTACAAATGATGCAACGCTGCTTGACGGTGTTGTAGGTGTGGCTTTTGATTTGGCCCCTAATGTTGAGCTGCGCGCCAGGTATACCATTGACCTTACCCAAAATGATGAAAATACCAGCTTAGGCGGTGATTATCGTAACCAGGTTTGGCAAATTGGTTTAGGATTTAAGTTTCAATAATTTAATAAAGATTTATAAAAAAGCCATCCTGATTTAATTGGGATGGCTTTTTTCATTTTATAGCACTATACTTGCTGCAAAGTTATTTATATAAATTGGTAATAAGCTCAAAAATTATATTTATGAGGAGTAAAATAACCGGAGGCAAAACGACGCTGTTGTTTACAAAAAAGGTTTTAAATAAATATGACGTTAAATATTATAGATGTAACGAAACTGGTTTTATACAAACTGAAGAACCCTTTTGGTTAGAAGAAGCATATTCATCTGCTATAACAAAGCTTGATATTGGACTTCCATCACGTAATATATATTTATCAGAAAGATTGAGCAGCCTTTTAGTAACCAGCTTTAATTATAAAGGCACTTTTCTTGATTATGCCGGGGGGTACGGTTTATTTACACGTTTAATGAGGGATAAAGGGTTTGATTTTTATCATACCGATAAATACTGCCAGAACTTATTTGCAGAACATTTTGATATCTCTGATTTACAGGATAATACAAACTTTGAATTAGTAAGCGCAATTGAAGTATTTGAGCATTTAACTAACCCACTTCAAGAAATAAAAAATATACTCAAATTTTCGGACAACTTGCTTTTTACAACTGAATTGCAACCTGAAGGAGATAATATTAATAAATGGTGGTATATATCTCCCGAAACCGGCCAGCATGTAGCTTTTTATAATATTCAATCCTTGGCTTATATGGCTAAGGATTTGGGTTATAACTTTTATACGGATGGCAAACTCCTGCACATGTTTAGCAAAAATTTATTTAGCAGTAATCTTTTGATTCCTGTAAGGGATAGCTTTTTACTTAGAAAAGCTAAAAAGTTTGTAAAAAGATCTGAAGAAAAAAAATATTACGGAACAGAAAGTTTATTAATGAAAGATTATCAGTATGTTAAAGAAAAACTAGGTGCTTTTTAATGCTTGTAAACAAAAGATGATCTAACTCAATGTAAAAGTAGCGGCTTGTTTAAGTATTGATTTAAACCATCTTTTTACTTTTCTGCGTACTGAGTTCTCTTTATTTCTTTTCTCAGTAATATTAAAAGCCTGGTTCAAAATAACAAAATCTGCTTGTTTTTCAGGCAATATAAATACCGGGTTCGTTATTTCTTCAATTTCAACTAACGGTATATTAGCATATATATTGCTTTCGTCAGTTGTGTGTGTTGCCGCTGCACCAAATCCGATATTTGATATCAGGTTCTCGTTAGGGATAATGGTAAGCCCGTTATTAAAAAAGTTTGCAAAATCAAGCTGGTAACCCCATGCATTAATTTTGCCTGCTTTAACTTCTTCAAAAATATGTTCCCAGCAATCAACTATTAAAGAGTCCTCAAAAATATTGCTTAGCTGTTCCCTTATTTCCTCATTATTATATTTATTTAAATTCTTATCGTAATCTTTCCAAACCCGTTTCCAGCTGGCCCATCCCCAAACATGCGTCATGTTTGAAAAATAGTAGGTGTTGTTTCCCCATTTTTTGCCTTGCTGCAAATTGCATCCGGTAATATGCCTTATGCGTGTATCATGCCGGTATCTTTCTAAAAGCGTATCACAAAATTTAAAAAAACTATTGGCGGGTAAACAATCATCCTCTAAAATTATCCCCTCTTCTTCATGTTCAAAAAACCAGGTTACTGCCGAAGAAACACCTTCTTTACAACCTGAATTCTCCTCTTTATAAAGTGTTTTTAATTCGCAGTCCCAATCAATAACGCTAACAACGGCTCTGGCTTGTTTACATAAAAATTCGTCATCCGCATTTCCCGGCCTGGAGGCATCAGCCGCTATGTATAATCGTTTTGGTTGGGCAGCTCTTATCGCAGCAAACACTCTGCTGGTAGTATCAGGCCTGTTAAATATAACAAAGAGAACGGCTGATTTTGTGTGATATGGGGCTTTATCAATTGCATGCATTTTACAAGGTTTTTGTGTTGAAATCAGTTAAACTCAAATTTCTGCAGAAACGTATTACCAAAAAGTAACAATTTGGATAGAAACAACCGGTAGAAAAGGATTGTTTCGAAAAAGCGGCTTTGCTTTGTAAAAATGTGGATACGCTTTTAAAACCGGGCCTGGTATAGGTTAATCGGCACTAAAAGTTTGCATATCTATAAGCCGCCGGTATAAGCCATTGCTGGCTATTAGCTGGTGATGATTGCCCTGCTCAACAATTTTGCCATTCTCCAGTACAATAATTATATCGGCGTTTTGTATAGTGCTTAAACGATGAGCAATAATTAAAGAGGTACGGTTCTTCATCAGGTTGTTTAAGGCATCCTGAACCAGTTTTTCCGATTCGGTATCCAATGCCGATGTGGCTTCATCCAACAGCATTATTGGCGGATTATTTAAAACTGCCCGGGCTATACAAATGCGTTGTCTTTGTCCGCCGGACAGTTTGGTGCCGCGGTCGCCAATATTGGTTTGATAGCCTTTATCTGTCTCGGTTATAAAATTATGGGCATTGGCAATGCGTGCGGCAGCCTCAACCTCTTCCATGGTGGCATTGGTTTTGCCGAATGCTATATTGTTAAAAATAGAATCATTAAACAGGATAGATTCCTGGTTCACAATGCCCATATGAGCTCTTAGCGAATCAACGCTTAACGCTTGTATATTTTTACCATCAACCAGTATCTCGCCTGACTGGGGCTCCATAAATCGTGGGATCAGATCCATCAATGTTGATTTACCACCACCCGATGGGCCAACCAACGCAACCGTTTTTCCTTTGGGCACTGTTAAATTAATATCCGACAAAACTTCTTTATCCTGGTAAGCGAATGACACATTTTTAAATTCAATACCTTCGTTAAACCCGGTAATTGCAATTGCACCCGGGGCATCAACTATTAAGGGCTTTTCATCTATCAGCGCCAGCACCCTTTCTCCTGCTGCAATACCCTGGTGGATATTGCTAAATGCATCAGATATGGCTTTTGCAGGACGCATTACCTGCGAAAATATGGCTATGTAAGTTATAAAAGCAGGGGCAGTTAGTGGTGAAGTATTATTTAATACCAGGTGCCCGCCATATAACACTATCCCTGCAACCATACAAATACCCAAAAACTCAGATACCGGTGATGCTAGCTGCTGACGTTTGGCCATTGATTTGGTTATTGATGAATATTTGATGTTTTCATTATCAAACCTTCTTTTTATAAATTCAGTAGCGTTAAATGCTTTTATAATTTTAATGCCTGATAAGGCTTCGTCCAGATAGCTTATCATGTTGCCATAGGTTTGCTGCGATGCAACAGCCTGTTGTTTAAGGCGCTTTACAATACGTGCTATTATAAAGGCCGAAACGGGGATTATTAAAAGCGAATATAAAGTAAGGGTTGGCGATATAATAAATAACCAGGCCAGGTAAGCTATAAGTGTTAAAGGCTCTTTAAAAACAACCTGTAAAGTGCCGGTAACCGAATATTGAACAACCTGTACATCCGATGCGATTTTTGATATGATGTTACCTTTTCGCTCATTACTAAAATAAGCAAGGTGCAGGTTCATTACATTATTAAATACAGCGCGCCTGAAATTTAATAATGTATGCACGCGTAAATTCTCCATAATACGTTGCGATAAATAACGGAAAAGATTGGCCAGTAACGCCGATATAATTATAGTGCCGCACACAAATTGTAAGGCGCCCCATGCGCCATAATGGATTATGGTGTATTGGACATAATAGTTAAAATCTGCCATCAGGTTAAGCCCTTTTGGTTTTGTTAGAAGAGCCTGATGAACATTACCAATACCTTGTTTTCCCGAAAATAATGTTGCCAGCAAAGGCGCAAGTAGAGCAAGGTTCAGTGTACTGAATATTACGGCAAATATAGTTGTTAGAATATATGGTATAGCGAACTTTTCAATTGGTTTGGCAAAAGATAGCAGCCGGAAATATGTCTTCATTTAAAGAATAAAATAAAAATGCAAAGCTAACAGTAATTAGTTAATTACTGTTATTGCCGTTTTTGTAATATTGAATAAGACATAGTTTTACAATCAGGATATGAATAAGCAAGTAAATGCCCTTTAATATGTTTTAACGATACAGAGGCACTGCCTTCACATGGTTTTTAGTTAATTAGACCGGATAGTTAATAACTCTGAAGTTCGGGAAAATACTTCCATGAAAAAGGCTGCCCAATCCGGCAGCCTTATGATAATTCTGCTAAAGCAGAGTCTACCCAATAAATTACAAACATTAAAAAGTAGTACAAGTTCCGGTTAGGGTATAACATTGTAGTCCGGGGCAGCAAGTAGCACCGGGATTATTGCAATTTGTTTGCCCATGAGGTATACAAGGGCCACTGCCGCTACCAGCACTGATCTTTTTCAACTCTTCCCTGCTCAGGACGTTCTCAATCCCTTTCAGACTCAATTTTTCAATTTTCATAATTTATTAATTATTGGTTAATTATTGCCGAAACCACGCCCCGGCATTTAGGCTGCATGTTTTAAAGAGCATGTTTCTTATTTGAACAAAACTCAATAAAGGTTTATTCAAAATATTTAAATCAGTTAATTAATCTATGAATGGTATCTGTTTACGCATGTACTATTCTTGATATTAATTTTAATTTCAATGAGTTATAGTAAATTTTTTATCAGTCATATTATAATAAGAAATCATTATCCTAAATTGGTAAAGGAGCGTGATAGCGGTTAGGTAATAAATAAATTAAATTTGGAGGTATAATCTAATTTGCGGTTTAAAGCTATTAAGAATATTCTTTAAAAGCAAATTAAATTTCTTTGCCTAATACTTCTATTACAGCCTGCCATACTTTTTCCAGGCTTACAGTTGAAACACATGGATACGGCTCGGTGTCATTTGTTTTAAATATGCAGTTCCAGTTACAGTTGTAACATTCCATTTTTTCATAAACGCACAATGGTTTGTTTTCTATCAGTTCCGGATATGGTGCAAAACGACCGAAATGTCCACCGCCTAAAATACAGACCGATTTTGTTTTTGTAGCCACGGCGATATGAACAGCGCTGGTCTCGTTAGCAATTACCAGGGCCGAATTGCCGATCAAATCAATTAATTGAAGTAGCGAAGTTTTGCCGGTTAAATTATTTATGCTCTGTGGTGGCAGGCTTGCTGTTAAATAATTGCCGGTTTCTATATCTCCTGGGCCGCCGGCAAGGTAAACCGGATGCGTTGTTTGCTGTTGAGTAAGTTTTATTAAAGCCAGAAATTTGTCAGCTTCCCAGCTACGCTTAAATATACCAGCGCCTATAAAAAATACAATGCCTTTTTTTTCGGGATGATTAATTGGTAAGGAAGGAGCATGTAAATAAACCGTACAATTTAAAACACTTTCAAAAAAGAACCGGCTCCTGTCAAATTCAAAATATATATTTTGAGGAAGCTTTAATAACCGGCTATAAAATCTATCTGTTTTCGCTTTATACTTCGGTTCAATACCCTCATTATCACTTTCAAAACCAATAATTTGCCTGGCAGCAGTTAGTGAAGCAAGCCCATCAGTAATAAGTAAACGGGTATAGGAGGGCTGTAATACAATTTGATAATTATTTTTGAAAAGTTGCCAGCCAAGTTTCAATGTTTTTAATGGGGCTTCGTAAAGCTCATAGGGCCGGGTAAAATAAAATTCATTTATAAATGGGGCATCGTATTTTAAAGCAATATCTTTCCAAAGTGTGTTCCCTAATAAATCTATCTTGTAATCCTTAAAATCTTCAGACTGCCGGATAACTTCTAAAAAGTTTCTGAAAAGGATATAGTCTCCTATAGCATCGGTTTTTATAATTAACAGGTGCTTTTTACCTGCGCGGAATTTTGCAAGAAACTGAAACAGTAATGGGAGTTTAAGTAAGATGAGGCGGGTTATCCTGAATAAATTCCTGTTCTTAATCGTCATCACAAAAATAATTAGTCAGTTCTGGTACTATCCTGGTATTTTGAAGGGTTTAGCATCACCTTAAACTTTCTGAAAATATACCTGAACCATATAGCAGGTCCATGATACTTTAAAACCAAAGCGGCCTGATCTCTTTTAAATGCGGTATCGATTTTTGTAGAAGAAATGCCGGTATGATTAAAGTTAGCTATGGTAAGGTCAATAAACTCGAAATGAAAGTCTTTGTCTTTCCAGCATTGCATGTTTAGTAGATGATCGGCAGTAATTGGATACTCGGTATTATATTGATACTTGGTAAATACTACAGACGGATAAACAATGGCCTGGTGGCAGATGGTGTCTTTTGCATGTTTATAAGCGCTAACCGGGCCAGGAGTCTTTTTGCCATTAATTATAACCCTTCCGTAATAAATGGCAGAATTATCCTTAAGCTGATACAGCAGATCAGAAAACTCATCAAAAAGCTCATCATCAGCCCCTAAAAAATAGAGCCATTGCCCGGAGGCATACCTAAGCCCTTTGTTCATAGCATCATATATGCCGCCATCGGGTTCGCTTTTGCAATAGGCAATTTTACCTGAGTTTTTCTGTAAAATAGCTACAGTGCCGTCATTGCTTCCGCCATCAATCACAATTATCTCTAAAAAAGGGTATGTTTGCCTGTAAATATTATCCAAACATTGTTGTAAAAAGTTGGCTACATTATAAGTTACTATTATTATAGAAACTTTAGGCAAATTACCCCGTTGCACATTTATATTAAAAGCCATTAATCTGTATCATATCTGTTATCACATCCGTTATGTAATAACTGGTAACCAATTTAGAGTTTTGTTATTATAAATCCCGGTATGATCTTTTCGATCCCGGGTAAAGATAGGTAATCGTTATATGATAATTGAGGAAGGAGAAAATTTGACAGAAACAGCTAAAAACACCGCAAATATTTCAATAATTATTGTTACTTATAATGCTGCCGGGCCTTTGCAACAATGCCTGGATAGTATTTACAAACAAAAATATGCTGCCATTAATATTATTGTTATTGATGGGGAAAGCAGCGACGATACCAGGAAAATATTGCAGGATAATGCAAAACATATTCATTTTTGGGTAAGCGAAAAAGATGGCGGTATATATGATGCGATGAACAAAGCCTTAAAATATGTTAAAGGCGATTGGGTTTATTTTTTAGGATCGGATGATGAATTGCTTCCTGACTTTTCAAAGCTGGCAGCTGAGTTAACAGATCATAATGCCATTTATTATGCAAATGTGATGTATAACAGTAAAAAAAAATCGGGTGAATTGTCGGCTTATTTTATGGCAAAAGTGGGTATATATCACCAGGCAATAATTTATCCGAAAGCGGTTTTTGAAAAATATCAATATGCTGAAAAGTATAAAATAGCTGCAGATTATGCATTAAATATGCAATGCTATAGCGATAAGAATTTTCATTTTATATATAAAGAATATATAATAGCGCAGTACAATCACACCGGTATCTCGGCAAGATTTATAGATAAACCTTTTGAAAAAGATAAAGCCGCATTAATACTTCAAAACTTTGGTTTTAAAATATGGAGCCGTTTTAAATTCAGACAATTAAAGAAAGTGTTATTTGGAGGCGTTAAGGATAACTGATCTTTTAATTACTGCTTTACTATCTCGTAGTTTTTATACTCGCCAATCCGCCAGCCGGTTAAATCTTCAACTACTTGTAAAAAACGCCGCCTTGCCGACATCTTTTTGTTTTTTTCGATCTTGTTAACATCAAGGTTCCAGTTTACGGCATCAATTCTTTTTTGCATAACCGCCGGATGGGTGTCTTTAAACCGTAACATCCTGTCGGCATTACCATAATCAAATTCATCAGTAGCAGGAGGTGGATCTGTGGGGTGGCCATTTTCAGTATAAAACTGGTTAAAGTTATAGCCTTTGCTTACTAATCCTTTAGGCGGTTTTACCCATCCATAATGATAAATATAGGCGTCAATCAGCTTTACTTTAATTTTCCGGTCGTTCAACCTAAAGCCCTGTGCATCCCTGTATGAATGTATATTCTTATTGTTCCTTATAATGCGTATTTCCCTGCGGTACCAACGGCGCGATTCGCAATAATAATCATATGAACCATAAAAGTGCACGTATTTAAAAAGCAATCCCTCGACACCTTTATCAGCAAGATTATCCTCCATTTCTTTTTTTATCAGCGGCAAATATTTTTCATGCACACATTCATCACCTTGTATATAAAAGGCCCAGTCGGCATCCGTGGATATGGAAGCAAAAGCCTTATCGGTTTCAACGGCAAATACACTTCCCCCGTTTTTTAAGGATTTATCCCACTCGGTATAAATTATCTTTATTTTGGGCGAATTTATGTTTTTTATTAACTGTTCGGTTTCATCGTCGCTTTTACCTAAAGCAACTATAAATTCGTCACATAGAGATAAAATAGATGTAATGCTTTCAACAACCGGGTAGTCGTTTTTTACAGCATTACGGATAAATGTGAAACCAGCAACTTTCATAATTATTGTTAAATTAAT
>Ga0206874_1144_pt1 | contig 16518 bp, 18 predicted proteins | sample Alteio_BWOrgCont_12_FD_152629 | JGI IMG/M metagenome (GOLD analysis project Ga0206874, IMG submission 152629) | Enriched cells from forest soil in Barre Woods Harvard Forest LTER site, Petersham, Massachusetts, United States -... | ecosystem: Environmental > Terrestrial > Soil > Temperate forest >...
GCGAGGGCCGTTTCTGGTGTCGCGCGAAGCTCTGAAATTGTTACGCGCGCGGCGGGGCAAGATCATCAACATGGGCTCGCTGGGCGGGTTGCAGCCCTGGGCGAAGAATGCCCACTACTGTTCGTCGAAGGCCGCAGTGCATATGTTGACGAAGGTTATGGCGAAGGCGCTGGCTCCGGCGATTGCGGTGAATTGCGTGGCGCCGGGGATGATTGATTTGGGAGAGAAGTCGGGGGCGGCGTTTTTGAGGCGGATGGCGAAGCAGACTCCGATGCGGCGGAATGGAACGGGGGAAGATGTGGCGGCCGCGGTTTTATTTTTTGCTACTGCGCCTCATTTTATTACTGGACAGATTATGGCTGTGGATGGCGGGTTGGATTTGTAGGGATTGCGAAGCACGCGAAGCAGGGATTCTGCCAATTCGCGGGCGATCCTTCGAGGCCCGTCAGGATGAGGTCAAGGGCTTGGGGCGACGGTTTGTCGTGGAACTGGGTTTCCTGTATCTTGCGAAGTTCACAATCATTTTCATGAAAAAATATCTGATCGCGGTCGTGCTGCTGTTTTTAAGTTCAGTCGCAGGGGCACAGGCTCGTCCGGAAGATGGTGGGCATGAAATCGAAGTATGGACGGGCGGCGGGCCATCGGTGCCGGGGGGGACGTCGGATACCAGCGTGTGGAATGTGGGCGTGCGGTATGGATGGATATTGACGCGTCCGCATGGCCCGGGATTTCTGAAGGGACGATTTGAATATGCGGTCGATGCGGTGCCGGTATTCATGGTTTTTCAGCGGTACAACACGGCATATGGGGCGGGATTTAGTCCGCTGGGATTGAAGTGGGACTTCGCGGCTCGCGGGCGGGTTGAGCCTTATTTCGAATTGGGCGGGGGGACGCTGTTTACGAATCATCAAGTTCCGACGGGGACTTCGGCGGTGAACTTTACGCCGTCGGCGGCGCTGGGAATGCATTTGCTGGGTGACCGACATGCTCTCAGCGTGGAGGTTCGTTATTTGCATATTTCGAATGCGGGGTTGAGTACGCCGAATCCGGGAATTAATACGGTGGAAGTGCGGGTTGGAGTGGGGAAGTTTTTCGGGAAGTAAGGCAAAGGCATTGACCACTAAGGACACAGAGGAACACAAAGGAAAGTCTGTTTATGTCAACGCTCGTGGAATGCGTTCCTAACTTTTCGGAGGGTCGCGATAAGGCAAAGGTCGACGCCATTCTTGCGGCGATGAAGATGGATGGCGTTTATTTGCTGGATCGCGAAATGGATGCCGATCACAATCGTTGCGTGATCACGTTGGTGGGCGAGCGCGAGGCGATTCAGAAGGCGGCGATTCGCGGCGTCGGCAAAGCTGCGGAGTTGATTGATTTGAATCAGCATCAAGGAGCGCATCCGCGGATGGGGGCGGCGGATGTGGTGCCGTTTATCCCGATTGATGGCGTGACGATTGAAGATTGCGTCGCGATGGCTCGGCATGTGGGAGCGGAGATCTGGAAGCGATATCAGATTCCGGTGTACCTGTACGAAGCAGCGGCGGCTACGGCGGAGCGGCAGAATCTCGAGAATATTCGGCGGGGACAGTTTGAGGGTATACGGGCGGACATTGCGACGAATCCGGCGCGCAAGCCGGATTTCGGGGAGCCGCGGGTGCATCCGACGGCGGGGGCGACGGTCGTGGGGGCGCGCAAGTTTCTTATCGCTTACAACGTTTTTCTAAACACGCCAGATGTGGAGATTGCGAAGAAGATTGCCAAGGCCGTGCGCTTTTCGAACGGTGGATTGCGCTTTGTGAAGGGCGCGGGATTCCTGGTGCGGGGGTTGGCGCAGGTATCGATGAACTTGACGGATTTTGAGCAGACGCCGGTGCATCGCGCGTTTGAGTTGGTGAAGCGTGAAGCAGAGCGATATGGGGTTACGGCTCTGAGCAGCGAGATTGTGGGATTGATTCCTAAGAAAGCTTTGGAGTCGGCGGCGGAGTGGTTCCTGCAGGTGGAGAATTTTGATTCGTCTTTGATTTTGGAAAATCGGTTGAGCGCTGTGATGGGCGGCAAAGTTGCCGTCGGCGGATTGAGAGCCGGCGTCGAGCCTTTCGTGGAACAGCTTGCGGCGCCTACGGCTACGCCAGGGGGCGGAAGTGCGGCCGCGGCTGGCGGGGCGATGGCGGCGGGATTGGCGTCGATGGTGGCTTCGATGTCACGGGGAAAGAAAGCTTACTTGCAATATGAGCGGGAGTTAAGTGAGGCCATTGCTCGGCTTTCACAATTGCGCGAGGAGTTGAAGGCAGCAATCGACGCGGATGCGGAATCCTACAATGCGGTAATGAAAGCTTACAAGCAGGCGAAGGAATCCGCGGGCGCGGATGGCATTATCGACGCGGCTCTGAAACAGGCTACCAGCGTGCCCTTGAGCGTGGCGGAGCGGGCGAGGGAAGTAGCGGCAATCGCGGAGAAGCTCGGGCCGATCACGAATCCGAATATGAAATCTGATTTAACGACGGCGCTGGCCTTGGCGCGGGCCGCGATTACGGGCGCGCTGGCGAATGTGGAGATTAATCTGGAGTCGCTGAAGGATGCGGGGTTTGCGGCGGAAGTTCGCGGCAAGGTCGCAACTCTATCGGCTGGCTAGTGTTTCCAATAATGGTGCCTTCACTGGTTGGACGCTTGGCCGGCCAGCGCTCATACTTTCGTTCCGTGCTCGGCTGAGTCCGGAAGGCATACAATCAGGTTAGCGATGCAAGTTTACTCATGCGGTTCGTTCTGCATCTAAACGTTGTATTTGAGAGACACTTTACTTATGAAGCGATTGCAGGGTGTTTTGTGGGTTTTGCTACTTTCGACGGGGGCTGCGTGGGCAGTTGCCATGGGCAGCTCGGCGCGGAATGTGATCCCGTCCGACGTGCAGCAGGTCATCACCGTGGACTATCGGACGCTGAAGAATTCGAGCACCGCGATGGCGTTGAAGGATCAGGTACTGCCGCCGAGCCTCAAAGAGTTTGAGACTTCGCTAAAGGGCGTTGGCATCGATCCGGAGAAGGATGTCGACCAGCTCACCTTCGCTTCGTATCGTCGAGAGAAGCAGGGAATTAAAGTAGTGGGCATTGGGCAAGGATCGTTCTCGGCCAAGGCATTCATCAAGAAGGCGAAATTGAATAAAGTGAAGCCAGCCAAATATCGAGACGCCGATCTTTATCCGATGTCCGGCGGCATGCAGATGACGTTCCTCGACGAGAATTCGCTGCTGTTTGGCGATGGCGAAGCGGTCAAAGGTGCACTGGATGCGCGTGACGGTTACACCACTCAACTCGACGCCAACAGCCAGGTCACGGATATGATTGGCTCGGTCGAATCGGGAACAGTGTGGAGCGTGCTCGACCAGCAGGGAACACAGAACATGCTGCTCTCGGCATTGGGCGACGCGGGGAAATTGGCTGACTTCGATACCATCAAGAAGCGCGTGCTGGGATCGCGCTATCAGATGAACTTTACCAGCGGCGTAAACTTCGACCTGGATGTGGTGACTTCGGATTCGGTGACGGCGGGTACGCTTTCGTCCTTGGTGAAAGCGGGCGTGCTGTATCGAAAGATGACGGCGACTCCGGTCGAGAAAGTCGCGCTGGAGAGTGTCACGATCAACTCGGACAGCTCGGATTTGCAGATGCACTTCAAGGCCGATGACAAGCAGTTTCAGTCGCTGATGCACTCGGATCTGTTTGCGGCGGTTTCGAAGTAACCCTAAACCGCAAGCATGAACCACAGAGGACACGTGCACAGAGGAAGGCTTTTCGTATCTTCTTCTGAGTTTTTTTGAGTTTGTGTTCTTTGGGATTGACCAGCCTTCCGCCGCGACAATTGCTGCGTTATTCAGGTAGAATCGAGTGCGGCGAGTAACAGGATTTCCAGCCTTTGACACTACTCCCGAATTCTTACTTAGGATAAAGAATGCCAAAGATTGCAAAGACAGCGGATCGCAAGAAAGTTATGGATACTTCGAAGAGCACGGATTGTCCCAAGTGCGGCAAGCCGACGCGAATTGTGAAGCGCGTGAAAGATCGCGAACGCGGAGTTCCGGGCGGGGTGTTTATTTCGTGCTCGGCGTGTGAATTCTTCGAAAAGTTGTAGAAGAACGCTTATAGCTTAGGGCTTCTGAAGATGGCCGCAATTAGGCGAGATCGAATCGCCGGTTGCGGCTTTTGTTTTGGTCACCGGGTTAGAAGCTAATCTGCCCTAAGATGGCACGGGCTTCGCTTGCGGGATCGACGGCGGCGGTTATGGGACGTCCCACCACGATGTGAGTTGCACCTGCGGCGATGGCCTCAGCCGGTGTTACTACGCGCGCCTGATCTCCGTGGTCCGCGCCTGTGGGACGTACGCCGGGGGTCACGATGGCAAAGTCGCCTTCTAACTCATTGCGTAGCGCGGAGGCTTCCTGCGCCGACGCCACGACGCCGTGGCAGCCGTTAGCGAGGGCCAGCGCCGCCAAGCGGAGTACCTGGTCCTGCACGCGGCCGTGAACGCCTAACCTATCCAGATCGTTGTCATCGAGGCTGGTCAAGACGGTGACTCCTAAGATCATGAGAGCGGCATTTTGCGCGGATGCGGCCTGACTTGCCGCGCGCATCATCTTGCCTCCGCCGGAGGCATGTACCGTCAACATGCTGACCCCGAGGTTTGCGGCTTCGCGGACGGCGGAGGCGACGGTGTTGGGAATGTCGTGGTATTTCAGGTCAAGGAAAACTCTGCGTCCCGAGGCTACAAGATCGCGAACCACGTGGGGGCCCTCGGCGGTGTACAGCTGCATTCCAACCTTGTAGCAATAGGCGGAGTCGCCGACGGCCGCTACGATCTTTTGCGCGGCGGCCGCGGACGACACATCCAATGCGACGATCAGACGCTGGCGCGGATCGTACATCCCTTTGGGAGTGTAAAACGAACGTGGCTAATACGCTAGTGAGTGCAGCATAGCCAGCTGCTCGGGAGCGGCTTCACGCTGCGTAGCCAAATCCAGGCGCACGCGCTGCAGGCCCTTATTCTGGAAATGAAGCACTTGGGCGGCCTCATAGGAGAGGTCGATGATGCGGCCTGGGACAATGGGTCCCCGGTCATTGATGCGCACGTAGACTACTCGTCCGTTGTGCAAGTTAGTGACGCGGACGAAGCTGCCGAGAGGCAAAGTCGGGTGCGCCGCAGTGAGATCACGCATGTTGAAAGGTTCGCCACTGGCGGTAGTACGACCCTCGAAATACTCGCCGTACCAGGACGCGGTGCCTATCTGGTAAGGGTGAGGGTGGAGTGGTTTGGGTGTTGCAACAGTGTTTCTGGGCGTTGTACTTTGGGTGTCTTTCGACCCTGAGCTGGTTGGCCCCTGAGCCGCCCCCAGGCTGACGACCAATAAGACGCTCGCCAGTCCATGAGCTATTTGATTTCGCATTCAGTGTCACCTCGTCTCTAAAGTCTGTTCATCCGAAAGTCGTCCTCCAGCGACCCAGTCCGTGATGTGATTTGACGATGCTATAGGCGCTGCGGCGGGTCTGTCAATCTGAAAGGCACTGTAGAAAGATTACGAGATAGTTATGGATATCTTACGTAACTTGCTGTACAACTTGAGCAAACTTACGGTTGTTGCTGTAGTAGCATGGACTTAGATGTTAATTAAATAGTAAATAACCAGGGTAAGCATGCCTATGCATTATTTGCACTGTGTTTATTTTCTTACGTTTAGGATACTGCTACGGCTCTATCCATGATTTCAATGGTTTAAGCAAGAGTAACCTTTAGAATTGGTTACTCGGACAACCACGCGTCGGCCGCCGAGTTTTGCAAAGGGGAGGGTTTCGAATACATTCCGATCATGGCTTTATCGCCCCCGGTTGTTCTGACAATTGCCGGTTTTGACCCCAGCTCCGGAGCTGGAGTAACGGCGGACGTTAAGACTATCGCGGCTCACGGCTGCTATGGCGTGGCTTGCATCACTGCCTTGACCGTGCAATCGACGGCCGGGGTCCGGCGGGTCGAGCCAGTCGACGCAGGCCTGGTGGCGGAAACCCTGGCAGAGTTAGCCTCCGATGTGGAGATCGGAGCGGTGCACGTCGGAATGCTGGGCTCTGGGAAGGTGGTGCGAGCAGTTGTCGATTTCCTGGAAGCGAACAAGGCGCCGAACATTGTCCTGGATCCGATTCTCCGGAGTTCCTCTGGAACCGACTTGCTGGACACCTCCGGGGCGCGTTTGCTGGCCGAGCGATTGATTCCGCTTTGTACGGTAGTGACCCCGAATATCGATGAAGCGTCTGTCTTGACCGGATTGCCGGTTGGCGATCCGGAGCAGATGCGGGCGGCCGCGCGGAAACTTCACCAGATGGGGGCGGCGGCGGTCATCGTCACCGGCGGGCACCTTGAAAAGGCGATCGACTTGTTGAGTTTCACGACGGCTCGGGGTATCGAGCAGGAATTGTTCAAGTCAGCTCGGCTGAGGTCGAGTTCGACTCATGGGACGGGTTGTGCTTTTGCTACCTCTGTGGCTTGTCATCTGGCTATGGGGCGGGGGTTGCCCGAGGCCGTCCTGCTGGCGAAGGCGTATGTGGCGGCGGCGATCAGCAATGCGCATCCGGTTGGACGGGGTACGGGACCGGTTCATCATCTTTATCGCATGCAGCAGCAGCGTCGCGTTCTAGTGGCGGATCCGGAGCCGGTGAATTGAGAACGAGGGGACGGAACAATCGGGGGAGGGATTCTCGATTACTATTTCTTAGCCGAGCCGGCCTGCTTTAAGAGTACGCCAGCCACAAAGGCGACCAGCGCCGCCAGCAACCATTGAATCCGCCAGAACTGAATGGCCTGAAAGTCGGCCAGGTTCTGAACCGAGTAAATGACACCGACCGCAACCGCTGCCAGAAGGCAACCTAATCCAGCGAAAAAGGCAATCAGCGAGGCCAGCGAGAGGCCAAGCCACTCCTTTACGTTGTGGAACTCCAGGATTCGGAGAGACTCGAGAATGCGGTTCCAGCCGTTTGATACTTGGGTTCTTGCTTGACGGGCAGCCCCGCAATCGTGGCAAAACCTGGCACCGACCATGAATTCGGTCTGACAGCTATCACAAACCTCGACCATGGACGGCGTAGCGGCCTCGGAGGGAGCAGCGACCGGAGGACGCCAGAATTCCTGCGGTGCGTTATCGATAACTTCAGACATTTGAGCTTTCCCTAAAGACCACTGATGGCAAACCGGTAACTCAACCAATCGCAAGCCAGTGACCAAAGCCGAGGAACGGTAAGTTGTTGCAACGCATCACTCTTGAAAACTCCTAGATTCCTCTATTTCCAACGCCGGGCAAGATTTACCCGTTCCGGGCAAAGATATCCACCTTTGGGAATTATGCGGCTAGCCAGAGCTCTCCTAACAGACAAATGTCTTGTGAATTGATGCTTTTGATTCTGGCCTTTTAAGTGCCCCGGTATCAGATAGACTCAGGACACACGAGCTGATCAAAGGAATACCCATTTGTTCCCCCGCCCGATAGCTTCTGCGAACGTTTTTCTAGCATTAGTGCTGGTAGCGCTCGTGACCTTCCCGTCGGCTGCCGGTGCGGGAGATTCCGATCAAAGCTTGTCGTTTCGTCCCAATGACCCGTTGAATCGTAGCGCGTTCGATCACTTCTACAACCTCGATTACGACCGCTCAGTGCAGGAGTTTGATCAGGTGCTGCAAAGGCATCCAGACGATCCCTTTGCGGTCAATCATTTGTTGACGACGGTCTTGTTCCGTGAACTCTACCGGATGGGATCGCTGGACACGGGAGAGTACGCCAACGACAGTTTTATTCGAGCTGCACATCGGCCGGCTGATCCCAAGGTGAAGCAGCAGATTCAGGACCTGGTTCAAAGGGCATTGCAGCTGGAGGAGAAGAGTCTAAGCGCGAATCCCAAAGACGTAGTTGCGCTTTACGCCCGAGGAGCGACGCGCGCCCAGTTTGCGACTTATACGGCGATGGTCGAGCATGCCTGGTTCTCGGCTTTACGTAACGCGGTAGGGGCGCGTCGCGATCACGAACGCGTGCTTGAACTCGCTCCCGGAGACACGCCAGCCAAACTGATTGTGGGTGCGCACAACTATGTGATGGGAAGTTTGCCTCTGGCTCTGCGCGGCGGCTTCAGCATGCTGGGATTTGGAGGAAACAAAGAGTTGGGGTTGCAGCAGCTTCGCGAATGCGCTCAGGCAACTGGCGAAACGAGTACGGACGCGAAGATTCTGCTGGTCCTGTTTCTGCGGCGGGAGCATCGTTATGACGAAGCTTTATCGCTCGCACGGGGCCTGATCCAGAGCTATCCGCATGACGTGCTGATGGCGCTCGAGGAGGGGAATCTGCTTCGGGCCGAGGGTCACGATCAGGAGGCGGCGACGGTATACCGCAAGGTTTGGCAAGCCGGACGGGTAGGGTTCTATGACGGGTTGCATTATGAAATTGCAGCGCTCAGTCTCGGCGATTTGCTTCGCGGCGAGAAAGATTACGGGGAAGCAGTTCAATCCTATGAACTCGTGAATGCGGCTCCGCAGCCTGATTCCGAAACCTTGCAGAAGGCGAATCTTGCGGCCGGTGAGATTTATGACTTATTGGGCAAGCGCGACCTGGCTCTGAAAAAATACCAAGCGGTAGTTGCCGTGGACTCATCCACATCGTTCGCGGAGACTGCGAGCAAGTACCAGAAAGAACCCTATCGCGAAGAGTAGAATGGGAACCGTTCGGACTGCGGTTGCGTATATAAATGCAGGTAGGTCGGCAGCCGGGAGGTAGCTATGTATTGCAATTATTGCGGCAAGGTAGTTCAGGACGATGCGAATCTCTGCGCTTACTGCGGGACTCGCGTGGGAGCGGTGACGGCTCGAAAGCGCCTTGTGCGTCCGCGGGCGGATCGAAAGATTGCCGGTGTGTGCGCTGGGTTCGCAGAATATTTTGACTTGGACGTTTCGCTGGTGCGGCTGGCTTGGTTGTTCGTCGCTCTGATGACCGGGGTTGGTTTGTTTGCATACCCGATCGCGTGGATTGTTATGCCCGAGGAGCCATTGCGCTTGCCAGCGCCGGTTGGGGCGCAACAAGTGATGAATATCTAAAAATTCCTGGCAATGCCCCGAATCAGCAGCGACGATGCGGAAATATTCTACGAAGTCCTAGGCAGCGGCCCGCCTATCGTTTTGCTTCATCCTTTTCCCGCAAATCATGATCTATGGAAACCAGCGGCGCAGGCGCTGGTCACGCGCTATCGCATAATTCTCCCCGATCTGCGAGGGCATGGGGATTCCGGTGTTGGCGAAGGTCCGGCTACGATGGAAAAACACGCCGCGGATCTGGCGCGGGTCTTAGATCATGAAGGTATAGGCCGCGCTACTTTCGCGGGCGTTTCAATCGGCGGCTATGTATTGTTTGAATTCTGGCGGAAATTCCGTCCGCGGGTCGAGGCTTTGATTCTGTGCAATACGAAAGCTCAAGCAGACACTTCTGAAGCGAGGGCGGGACGGTTGCAGGCAGCGGCCGACGTGAGGGAGCGCGGGACCGAGCCGTTCTTTGAGAGCTTGGTTCCTAAGCTCATAGGAAAAACAACACTCAGCACACGTCCGGATTTGGTCGAGGGCGCATTGCGCATGATGCGGAAGATGTCCGCGGAAGATGTCGCGTTGGTTCAGAAGGGCATGGCGGAACGATCGGATTCCGTGGAGACTCTGAAGGGAATCAATGTACCCACTTTGATTGTCACTGGCGACGAGGATATTTTCACGGGCGTGTCCGAAGCGGAGTTGATGCAGCGGAACATACCCGGCAGTCAGATGAAAGTCATCGCGAAGGCCGGGCACTATTCTCCCTGGGAGCAGCCTGAGGAAGTTGGCAAGCTGCTGCGGCAATTCCTGGATAACGTCCGCGGAAGCTAACAAATCGTCTTGGGTTCTTTTGTTACAATGCTCACGCGATGGTTAATGCTTTTTTGGTCCCTGAAAAGACGGTGGTCAACGCCAAGGGCGACGGTCCCGCGCTGGACGTGGGCGCTGCATCGAACCGGGTTTTCTTGCTGAGCTTGAACATCACCGGTATCGTCGAGCAGGAATCACTGGATGTGAGCATTTACGGATCGGCGGATGGCGCGACCTGGAGTCCCAAGCCGATCACGAATTTCCCCCAGAAGTTTTATCAGTCGCAGCATCCTCTGCTGCTGGACTTGACCGGGCATCCAGAAATTAAGTTCCTGCGCGCTCATTGGGAGGTCGGCCGGTGGGGGCGCGGAAGCGAGACGCCGATGTTTAACTTCCATGTGACCGTCAGAGAAGTTCCGGCGGACATTTTGAAAGAGGCGACCGCCGAAGCAAAGGCAATGGTGTGAAGCCGACGATCGCTTTTGAATTTTAAGCCTCGTTTCATTCTTGACCCTCTCCATTTGAGTCGACATTTTGTTTTTCCGATATATTGAGTGACGAATGTCGAAAGATAAGCCAGATTCCAGGGTCGTGATTCGTCCTGCCCGAAACATCGAGGGCGCGTTGCAATTGGCAGGCGACAAGTCGATTTCGCATCGCTATGCCATGCTGGCGGCCATTGCCGAAGGAAGTACCCGGCTGGAGAATTTTTCCACCGGAGCGGATTGCGCCAGCACCTTGAACTGTCTTGCGGGGTTAGGAGTGAAGTGGGAGCGTGATAACAACGCCGTCGTGATTCAGGGACGCGGGCCTGCGCTCGAAGCCCCGAATGCGCCGCTGGACTGTGGCAACTCGGGATCGACTATGCGCATGTTGAGCGGCCTTCTGGCCGGGCAGGAATTCGCCAGCAAACTCGTAGGCGACGAATCGCTGTCGCGACGTCCCATGGCGCGAATTGTCGAGCCTCTGGAAATGATGGGTGCTAAGATCGCCGCCAATGACGGAGGCCGTCCTCCGCTGCGAATAACAGGAACGCGTTTGAAGGCAATTGACTACAAAATGCCGGTCGCGAGCGCGCAGGTGAAATCTGCCTTGTTGTTCGCCGGACTGTTCGCCGAGGGGGAAACTCGCGTGGAGGAGCCGGTTCGCACCCGCGATCACGGAGAATTGGCTCTGCGAGCGTTCGGCGCCGAAGTAAGCCATCACGATAACCAGGCAGCGATTGCAGGCGGACAGAAGCTTCATGCCATTGAGGCCGAAATTCCGGGCGATCTTTCGACTGCGGCATTTTTTCTTTGTGCGGCTGCGTTATTCCCGGGATCTCGAATGTTGATCAGCGGCTTGCTGATGAATCCGACGCGGGCTCGCTTGCTCGACATCCTGATATTGATGGGAGTTGGCATCTCCGTGGCGGAGTTGGAAGACAAACACGGAGAGCTCGTGGGAACCGTCGAAGTGGACGGACGCGACTTGCGAGGAGTAGAGCTTGCGGGTGCGGATAGCGCGGCGCTGATCGATGAGATTCCGGTGCTGGCAGCGATTGCTCCTTATACGTCTACCGGTCTTGAAGTCCGGGACGCCAAAGAACTACGGGTGAAAGAGTCTGACCGGATTGCCGCCATTGCGACCAATCTGCGCGCAATGGGAGCGCAGGTCGAGGAACGCGAAGACGGGTTGAAGGTTCCGGGTAAACAGGTATTGCACGGGGCGGAGTTGGATTCTTTTGGCGATCATCGAATTGCAATGGCCTTCGCGGTCGCGGCTTTGCGGGCGGAGGGCGAAAGCACGATGTGTGACGCGGATGTTGCAGTGATTTCGTGTCCGGGATTCTATGGTGCGCTGGAACGTTTATCGCAAAGGTAAGCGGCGGGCTCGGCACGGCTGACGCCGTGCCTCCCACAATCGCATCGACGCCAGGCCTCAGATGCGTTCGGTCTTTCCGTCGTATTTGACGGTGCCGTTTTTCTGGTTGAGTTGATCAACATCCTGGTTGGTTAGCGTCCGGCCCGCTTTCTTTGTGCCCGTCGAGCTTGCCATGAAGTTCCTCACGCTCTCACTACCCTGCCACGACGAAACGCCGACATCGAAAGCGCGAGCCCGGTGCGATGGTCTACCCTCGCCCATTGGCTCAGCGGGCGGCTCCGGTCCCACGGACGGACCGACCCACGTGGGCTGTGTATATGGCGGCGACCAGATAGCTTGGGTATAGGCTCCAGCCGGCGGTTGCGAATACATCGACAAGGTTGCGTTGGTGGCGCCGGCGACATTTCCAAAAGTCGCATTGCTGGCTCCGGTCGCGGATGGCGACACAGTCGCTAACGTCACTGAAGGAGTGGTAACCAGAGGCACGAAAGGCGCCGCATAAACGCCGTAGGGAGGAACCCAGTTACTGGCGGTTCCGCCCATCACCGTCACTTGCGCGGCGGCCAATCCGGACAGCAATAAAATGATGAACAAAGTGTTGAACAAACGCATTGCATCCTCCACAGATCTTGGGTGATCCGATTTCGCCGCTGCACAACCCGCGACGAACCAGAACGAGAGCATCATAACCCGAAAACCGGCTCTGGGAGCGGCTTTTATTAGGATCCAACGTAGCGCGCGTAGAGACTTTTGGCTACAGGCATCCGTGGTCGAACTGCTCCTTGATAACAATGGCACTAACCTACTTTCAATTGCTTACGAAGCCACCAAGCCCACTGAGCCAACAGAGAACGGGCTTTCATGTACAAATCCTGTACAAACTTAAAGATAAAGATGAAGGGGCTGCGAGCACTGCTTCTCCCCATTAACCGGGCTGCTCGGCCTTTTTGAATGCATTGATGTCAAGGAATAGCCGAACTCCTTTCCACATTCGAAACAAACTTGGTAGGTCCGCTTATTGATCGTGAACACGCGACTCATTTCCGCGTGACGGCACCCAAATGCCGACTGCCATATCCAAAGCAGCGCTTTCATAAGTCCTGCGCTCGTCTGCGCTCCGAACTTCCATTGGCGTCCAACCAATCCAGCAGGGAGCGAACGCTGGCCCGAGCCAGGGCAATCGAGCAGTCCGCGGCTCCGTAGTAAATATTGATGCTGTCGCCGTCGGCGTCCATGGTGTACCCGCAGGGGAATACAACATCATCGACGTCGCCGTGACGCTCGTACTCGGCCTCGGGCCCAAAGATCCACGAATCCCCTCGCAGTAAACACTTCGCCGGATTCTCCAGGTCGAACAGCGCCAAGCCCAAGCGATACAGGCAGCCCGAGGGCGTGTGCCGCACCCCGTGATAGAACACGAGCCATCCTCTGGAAGTCTCGATGGGCGGCGGCGACAAACCAATCTTGTTCGCGTCCCACCAGGCGCCGCGGCGCGCCTCTAACATAAGCCTGTGCCTGCCCCAATAACGCAGGTCGGGAGAATAGGAAATCCACATGTGCGAACCCAGCGGCGTCATCGGCCGATGAATAAGCCCCCAGCATCCATCAATTCTGCGTGGCAAAAGCGCCGAATCCTTATCGTCCGCGGGCATGATAACGCCGTAGCGTTCGAAGCTGCGGAAGTCTTTGGTGAGAGCCAGAGACACTCCAGGGCCGCCGCGCGAATAGGATGTGTAAGTGACCACGTATTGCTGCAACTCGGGCACGAAAGTGATGCGAGGGTCTTCAATGCCCCAGATTTCTTCTGGATAATCCTTCGGGCTGGGCATCAAGGTCGGCTCGCTATCAATTTGCCAATTGTCCACACCGTTGCGCGAGCGGGCGGCGCAAAGATGGGATAGGCCCCGCCGATCTTCGACGCGGCAAAGCAGCAGGGTGGATCCGTCCGCCAGCAATGTCGCACCGGCGTTGAACACACTGTTAATGGAGTAAGGCCAGCCCTTGGCCGTTAAGATCGGATTGGACGGGTGCCGAAGTAGGAGCGGCTCGTAGCGAGTTGTTGTAGCAATGCTCATATGGTTCTCTTAGCGGCCGTGATCAAAGTCTGGTTACTGGAAGCGACAAATAATTCGCCGCTCGTTGCCGGGTCATCGGATTCCGGCAGCGAGCTCATTTCGAGGAGCGCCATTAAAAAAGACAGCGTCGATTCGGCTCCTTGATTCTCATTGGCGCGGTCGGGATGCAGGCCGTCGCGGCAGCCGCCGGTGGCGGAATCATAGAGAGGAACCTGCAAGTCGTTGTCGCCGATGAACCAGTTGAAGGCCGACCAAGCTGCGCTGCGCCAACGACTATTCCCGGTTATGCGCCAGGCTTGCAAACAAGCGGAGACCGCGCCCGCCGCCTCAAGCGGCTGTTGATCGAATCGGGCTTTTTCACCATCCTGGCGATAAAAGCCTTGCGACCCAATGGGTACAAAGTAGCCGTTGGTTGCGCAACGCTGAGTTTCGGTGAGCCAGTCGAGCGCTTCGAGACCGGCGGAAACCATACGATCATCCGAGCAAGCCGAGCCCACGAGCAGCATGGCTTGAGGCAATCTCGCGTTTCCATAGGCCAGAATGTTTTCAAACCATTTCCAATCGGAGGTGCGAATCGATTCATACATTTCAAGCAACCGCTTGCTCAGAACGGATCTTATTTTCTGTGCGTCCCGGTCTCCGGCATAGGAATCGAGATATTCCTGAATGCCGAGCAAGGCGTATGCCCAGGCACGGGGACTTTTGAATTCCACAACCGCTGGAAGGGATATCTCGAACAAGCGCCCGGCGGCGCACCTCAGTCCCTCGTCTTTGGATCGGCCTAGGACTGTTCCAAGTCCCCACAACGCGCGGCCGTGAGAATCTTCCGAGCCCTCAGCTTCATTCCAGCGGCGATCGTAGGCGAGAAAGTTTCTAAATCTACCGTTTTCTGGATTAAACGCGTGCTGCAAGAATGCCAAATAGCGGAATGACCGATCTCGGGCGAGCTCGGGGTACTCGCCTTTTCCCAACTGCTCCAGCAGAATCATGAAAACGAGTGCGCGAGCATTGTCGTCGGTGGTGTATCCCTCGGCGTAGTTAGGGATGGTGAAGATGGCGTGCTGCAACATGCCAGTGTCATCCGTCAATCTGTTGAAGTGTTTCAGGCTGAGCTCGGGCAGTTGATTCAAAGTCTTCTGCGCAAGGCAAGCAGGGAAGCGCACCTGCGGAGTCTCCATGCGATCGCTGCGAACATGTACAAAACTTTCCATGTAGCCCTGCGCTACTCGCTTCCAAACCATCTCACGCGCGAACAAATAAGCGCGTTTGCGCATGGCGTGGCGTATCGCGGGAGTATCCAAAAGCTCGACCGTTTTTCTAGCGATGGCATCAGGATCCTGGAAGGGAACCAGCGCCCCGCGGCGGTCGTCGAGCAGTTCGATGGCGTGCCAATATGGGGTCGAAATGATTGCCTTGCCCGCACCTAGCGCATAGGCGAGCGTCCCGGAAACTACTTGAGCCTCATGGCGGTAGGGAGTGATGTAAATGTCCGCGGCGCCAATGAACTCAACCATTTCGTCCGGGTTGACGAAGCGGTTGTGGAAGATTACGTTCGACTCCACTCCCACTTCCTTCGCCAAAGTTTGCAAGAAATGTCTGTATTGTTCACCCGCGCGACGAAGCACGTGAGGATGCGTTGCGCCTGCGACAATGTAGGCGACGTTCTTGTGTTTGGACAGAATCTGCGGCAGCGCTTGAATAACGTTTTCGATTCCCTTGTTGGGCGAGAGCAGACCGAACGTAAGTAACACGGCTTTTCCTTCCACATCGAAGCGATCCTTGTAGAAATTAGGATCGAGGAATGGAAGATCCGGAACGCCGTGCGGGACCATATCGATTTTGCCGCCGGGTACTTTGAAGATCTCCTGCAGGAACTGGGAGGAGAGCTGGCTCATCACGATGAGGCGATCCGAAATCTCTGCGATCTGTTCCATCACCATAAGCTGATCAGGATTTGGTTCCCGAAGGACGGTGTGCAGAGTAGTCACGACGGGCATCTTCAGCCCGCGCAGCAGTTGCAAGATGTAGCTCCCCGCAGGCCCGCCGAAAATTCCATATTCGTGCTGCAGGCAGACCATGTCGATATTGTTAAAGTTCAAAAACTCCGCAGCCTCTTGATACGATCTCAAGTCGTCCTGGGCGAGTGACCATCTGACGCGTGCGGGATAGTCATATCCTTGTTCGGTGTCGTTTACGGGGAGGGCGAGCAATCTTGCGGTTCCATACTCGGCGGATATTGCAGAGCATAAATCGGTGGTGAATGTAGCAATCCCACACTGCCGGGGCAGAAAATTCCCGATTACCGCAATTCGGCTGGGCAGCGATGGCTTTGGTTGGGAACGCGGTCGAGCTGTGGAAGCTTCTTCCCGCACCAGCCGACGCACGCTGACGACTTCTAACATCCCCTTGGGAAGCGTTGCGTTTGGTAGCGACATTAGCTCCTGCGTTTGCGGCCGAAAAACAGCTGCTGAGAGTAGGTCAGAGTTCCGATAAGTCCGAGGCGTCATCCGACTTGTTCGGAAGCGATCGGTTACCGGCGAGAATCGTCGATGAGTTTGTCTCCACTAGTAGACAACGAAAGTAGGGTTGCGGACTGGTCAAAATTGACCACAAATGGGTCGAATGAGTGGGAGAAAAGGGTGTAACATTTTTGGGCTGCGCAGTCGCTCTGTCCCCCCAG
>Ga0206874_1172_pt1 | contig 16336 bp, 13 predicted proteins | sample Alteio_BWOrgCont_12_FD_152629 | JGI IMG/M metagenome (GOLD analysis project Ga0206874, IMG submission 152629) | Enriched cells from forest soil in Barre Woods Harvard Forest LTER site, Petersham, Massachusetts, United States -... | ecosystem: Environmental > Terrestrial > Soil > Temperate forest >...
AATGCTATGTTTTTGTATATCTTTTTCCGGTGCAAGCCGCTAACCCAAATCGTACATATCTCAAATCCATATTTCGGCACAATCGTATTTTCAATCTTTCCTTTTGTGCCGACGAATACGATACGCGCATTTCCCGTTTTCCGCGCCAACTCGTGCGCGACCGCGACCGCCGGAAAGATGTGCCCGCCCGTGCCGCCCGCCGCAAATACAACGCGCAATTCCGGGTTCTTCACGCCGGAACCCATTCAGGCTCTTCGACCGGCTCCGGAAAAACTGCGCCGCTTTGGGAATCCGCCGTCCGGTGTTTCGGATGCATTCCCGTGTGCGCGGAGATGTTCAGTAAAATTCCCGCCGCCGCCGCCGTAAACAGCACCGAACTCCCGCCGTAACTGATGAACGGCATCGGCAAGCCCGTTGCCGGAAACAGCCCGCACGTTACTGCGGCATTTGCGAACGCATACAGGCAAATCGTTACCGTAATCCCGAACGCCGCGTATCTGCCGAAACTATCCGGGGCGCGTTTGGCGATTTTCACGCCGCGAATTGCGATGAGCGCAAAGCATGCCATAATGGCAATTGCGCCGACGAACCCGTATTCCTCGCCGATAATCGAATAAATAAAATCGCCGTACGACTCTGGAAGAAAAAGGTCCCGCTGCCGCGACTGCCCCGGTCCGACTCCCCAAAACCCGCCGTTGCCGAATGCGATCATCGCCTGCTGCACCTGATACGCCGCGCGCTGTCCGAAATCAGTCTGCCGCGCGGACTCCATGCCGAGAAACGTTTGAATCCGCTCGAGCCTATACGGCGCCGAGATTGCATATACCGATGCGGCGCACGCTCCCCCCAAAGCGGTGACGCCGAGATACGCGAGATTGATATTGCCGAGAAACAGCATCGCTACGGAAATCATGAATATCGCCAGCGCCGTGGAAAGATTCGGCTGAATTGCAACCAAACCGACGACGCACCCAATCCACACCATTACCGGGACGTACGTTTTTTTGAAATCCTTGATAACTTTTTCCTTCGCCGCCATCAACGCCGCCAGATGAAAAACGAGCGCGAACTTTGCAAACTCCGAGGGTTGAAAATTCACCGGTCCGAAATGCATCCATCGCGTCGCCCCCTTTATCCGCGTACCCGCAATAAGCACGAACAGCAGGCATCCTATCGCAATCATCAAGCCCGGCTTCGAAAGCTTTTTCCATTTCCGGTAGTCAATCCGGGCAAAGACGAAAATGATAACTATACCGATAACGACGCGCACCCCATGAAGCCAAAACAAATACTCGCTGGAGTTGAATTTTTCGCTCGCGTACGCAGAGCTTGCGGAATACACGAACGCGACGCTGAAAATCAAGAGCGCCAGGACACTCAACAGCAGTGGCAAATCCACATACCCCACGTCGTTCGTCTTCCGCCACGCCATGTTATTGCAGCCCCTTTACACATTCTTTGAACACCCTGCCTCGATGTTCGTAATTATTGAACATATCGAAGGACGAGCACGCCGGCGAGAGAAGAACGACACTGCCCGGCGCGGCATGGGCGCGGGCGATCTCCACCGCGTGTTGCATCGTATCCGCGCGAACGCACGCGGCGCTTCCGCCTAATTCCGATTCTATCTTCTCCGCCGCTTCGCCGATAAGTATTATTTCCGCAACGTTTTTTTCAACCAGCGGACGCAACGGCGCGTAACTTGCTCCTTTATCCTTGCCTCCGGCGATGAGGACGATCTTCTCCGAAAAACTTTGCAATGCGTACCATACCGCGTCAACGTTCGTCGCCTTTGAATCGTTGAAATATTTCACGCCGTTTAACTCGCGCACAAATTCAAGCCTGTGCTCCACGCCGGTAAACGACCGGAGCGCTTCGCGGATATGGGTGTTGTCCACGTCCATCGCTTTTGCAGCGAGCGCCGACGCGAGCGCATTTGATAAATTATGCGCGCCGGGTATCCCAACCTCGCTTGCCGGCATCAATACGTCTTCTTTCCGCCCCGATACGACGGCGATGTTGCCATCCCGCACCCATGCGCCTGACCGGAGCTTTTGCAGGCGGCTGAACGGCTGAGTCTTAATCGTTACCGTTCCGGCAAAATCTTTTACCGCCGCGTCGTCTTCATTATAAATAAAAACATCTCTCCCGCGCTGGTTCTCCACAATGCGAAATTTTGCCTGCACATACTCTTCGTATGAACTGTACCTATCGAGATGGTCGGGCGAAAGATTGAGAAGCACCGAAACCTTCGGGCGAAACTCGTCTATATGCTCCAGTTGAAAACTGGAGACTTCCAGCACGACGACGCTTTTCTCGTCAGCCAATTCCGCCACGTCGGAGAACGGCACGCCGATATTCCCCGCAACAAACGTCTTCACGCCTGCTTTCTTGAAAATCTCGCCGGTAAGCGTCGTCGTCGTCGTCTTGCCGTTCGACCCGGTAATTGCAACGACGGGGGCTTTGCAATATTGATACGCCACCTCGATTTCGCTGTAAATTTTTTTTCCCTTTTCCCGCGCAAGCTTGATGATCGGGATATTCCCCGGAACGCCGGGCGAAAGCACGATTGCATCACATTCAAGCGCCTTGCCGGTATGCTTCCCGAATTCGTACGGGATTTCATATTCGTCCATGAGCGCCGCCGCGTTGCCCATCGCGCTCAGCGGTTTTTCATCAGAGATAAAAACGTGCGCAGCATGGGCGCGCAGCAATCGCGCTGCGGCAATGCCGCTGCGCGCTGCACCGATGACCGTAATCTTTTTATTGCGCACTGGTACCAACGCCCCGCCTCGTCTTTCTGAATGAATGATCGCACACGCCAAATCTCCAACGCTTACCGAACCTTGAATGTCGTCAAACTGATAATTGCGAGAATCACCGCGGCGATGTAAAACCGCATGACGATTTTCGGCTCCGCCAATCCCTTCATCTCAAAATGATGGTGAAGCGGCGCCATTTTAAATATGCGCCGGCCCTCGCCATATCGCTTTTTCGTAAACTTGAACCAACCAACTTGAAGGATTACCGAAATCGTTTCCGCAAAAAATATGCCGCCGACAATCGGCAGGAGAAATTCTTTTTTGATAAGGACGCACAATGCGCCGATTGCTCCGCCCAGCGCGAGCGAGCCGGTATCGCCCATCATAACCTGCGCCGGATACGCGTTGAACCATAAGAATCCCAGCGCCCCTCCCACAAGCGCCGCACAATACACGGCTAATTCATCGGCTCCCGGCAGATGTATGATATTCAGATAATGCGCGAATATCGCGTTGCCGCTCACGTACGAGACAAGCGCAAGCGTCAGCGCCACGACCCCAACTGTGCCAATCGCTAAGCCGTCCAACCCGTCGGTCAAGTTCACCGCATTTGAAGTTGCCGTAAGTATAAATACGACGACGGGAATATAGAGCCACGAAAAATCAAAATTCACATTCTTCAGGAACGGCACCGTCGTCAGCGTGCGAAACTCCGCCATGTTTTTTCCGAACCACTCCGGATGGAAATAGATCGCGCCGCCAATAATAAGTCCGATGCCGATTTGCCCTATCAATTTATACCGTGCAATCAATCCCTTGCGGTACTTCTTCACGACCTTGAAATAATCGTCGAAGAACCCGACCATTCCCATCCATACAGTCACCAAGAGTATCATCAGAATAAATGCGTTTTCCAAATCGCCCCACAGAAGCACAGGCAGGATTACATTCATAAGAATGATAATGCCCCCCATCGTCGGCGTCCCTTCCTTTGAGAGATGGTTTTTCGGCGCCTCGGTTTTTCCACGATTGCCGATTTGCTTTCGCTGCAACAGACGGATAATTGCGGGTCCCACAACGAAACTGAGGAACAGCGCTGTAACAGCGGCAGCCGCCATGCGGAACGTAATTGCATGAAACAAACCGAACCCCGGCGGTTTGAAATGCCTATAGATATATGTGCCTAAGAAGTATAACATAGGTATTCCATAAGGGTCAGCGTTTCGATTTCGTTGCGCTCGGCTTAGCAGAGGCTTTTGCCGATGCTTTTGCTTTTGGCGCCGGCGCAGCCTTTGGTTTTATGGGTGCATGAGCACCTGATTTGGAACCCATATTTTTCTTCAGCATACGGATGAGTTCCTCCATGTGCATCCCGCGCGAGCCCTTTACAAGAACGATGTCGTCGTTGCGCAACGTTGCAAAGAGCATATCATACAACTGCGGCAGTTCCGACGATGTAAAATACGAGGTCGCCACATCGGCAAGTTTCATCCTGCGCCGTGGCGGCGGTTTTTTTCCGCGCTTTGAAATCGTTACGGGAACATCCAAATGGCGATTACTTTTAATCGCCTCGTACGCCTGAAACATTTCATCGCCGACAAGACACACTTCGTCTATATCGGAATCCAATAACCACAGACCGACCTTTTCATGCTCCGCCTTGCTGATGTCCCCAAGCTCCAGCATATCGCCGAGGACGGCGACGTGGCGCGAGCGCGGCTTAATCGAAAGCACCGCTTCTAAGGCGGCGAACATAGATTCAGGGTTTGCATTATACGTATCGTTCAAGACCTGCACCACGCGCCCGCGCTGCCCTTCCAACGCGACGTTTTCTAAAAACAATCGTCCATATTCATGCGTATCGTCCGCCCTGTATGATTCCAGCGCTTCTTTTATCAAAGAGCCTTTTATTCCAAAATGCAAGCCGACCGACGAAGCCGCCAACGCGTTTGTGGCAAGATGTTCGCCGATTGCGCCAAGCGTTACGACTTCCATTCCGGCGCTGCGGCGGGAGAAAGAAAATTTCGCATACCCATCCGACGTCAAGCCGAGGTATTTTCCTTTTACATCGGCGGTGCGCGTTGTGAAACTATAGACCCAGTGTTTTATTGCGCCCCTGTACATTGCCTGATATTGCACTAGCCTGTCGTCACCGTTCACGAATGCGAAACCATCGTGCGCCCCAAGAGACGCAAACAAGTCGCCGTTTTCACCGGCAACTCCCTCCATTGACCGCAAATATTGAATATGGTCTTTTCCGATGTTAGTGATGACGCCATGGGTTGGCTCGGCGACGTGGCACAGCCATGCAATTTCGCCGCTTCTGTTCGTGCCCAATTCCAAAACGGCGGCGGTATGTTTTTTTTCAAGGCCGAGAATTGCCTTCGACACGCCGATCTTGTTGTTCAAATTCTCCGCCGTTTTGTGCACGTTGAATTTCTTTGCAAGCACAAGCGCAATCATTTCCTTCGTGGAGGTTTTACCGTTGGAACCTGCGACGCACACAACGGGAATGCTGAATCTGCGCCGCCACGAGAGCGCGATGTTGCCAAGCGCGTCAATCGTATTGCGCACGATAATCACCGGATGTTTCGTTTGGGAGTTCCCTCTGAACCACTCGTCCGTTACCACCGCGGCAACCGCACCCGCCTGAAACGCCTCGCGAAGGAACGTATGCCCGTCGAATCGTTCGCCGAGCAACGCGATATATAATTCCCCGCGTTTAATCGTGCGAGTATCGGTGCTAATTCCCGTAATATTCGTTCGCCCGGGCGGAAGACTATGGGCGCCGATGGTCATTGGCTGCAATGCCTCGGAGATATTGCTTAGGTTGAACATATAATAGATATGAACGTGTATCGAAAAATCATTCGCACCCGGAGTTGGGCGATAAATCGCCGTCTGCGTTTACGCGCGTGCCGGATTGTGTTGCTCGTTGTTTACCCGGTCAATCCACTCGCGCACAGTTTGCACGTCGTCGTACGGATATTTTATTTCGCCGATGATCTGATAACTTTCGTGACCTTTTCCCGCAATCAAGACGACGTCGTTTCTGTTTGCCATTGCGAGCGCCGCGTCCACCGCTTCACCGCGTTCCGCCCAAGCGGAAACTTTTGCGCCTGCCGGGATTCCTTCGAGTACCTCGGCAATAATTGCCATCGGGTCTTCCGTACGCGGATTGTCCGACGTAATGATCGTCGCATCGCTGAGTCTGGCGGCGATAGCGCCCATTATCGGGCGCTTCGTACGGTCGCGGTCGCCGCCGCATCCGAATACGGTTATCAATTTTCCCCCGGAAGCCTGCGCGGAAATCCGCAGCGTCTCGATAGCTCGCTGCAACGCATCCGGCGTATGTGCAAAATCCACTACGGCAACGGCGCCATTCGGCAAAATCATGCGCTCCATCCTGCCGCGCACCTGCGGAAGCGATGCGATACGTTCAACGATAACGGATACCGGCACATCGGACACAATCGCGGCGGCAACGCCGGCAAGCACATTATAAACGTTGAACATTCCCAAATACGGCGAGAAAACAGCCCAACTATCATTATTTATAGTTAATTGAAAGCTTGTCCCATCCGTTGATAACGCAATTTCTTCCGCTCGCACGTCCGCCACGTTGACAACGCCATACCGGATGACTTTGCCTCGCGTCCGGCGTTCCATCATTTCCCCATACGGTTCATCGGCATTGATGATTGCCGCCGCGCCGGGTTCAAGCATTTCAAACAATCGCGCTTTCGCATCGGCGTAGGCTTCCATCGTTCCGTGAAAATCCAGATGGTCTTGCGTTATGTTTGTCAATACCGCCGCGTCAAATTCAAACCCGTGCACCCGCTCCAACGCAAGCGCGTGCGAGGAAACTTCCATCACGACCGCCTGCGCGCCCTGCTCCTTCATCATTGAAATGATGCCGCACAGTTCGAGCGATTCCGGCGTCGTATGCTCCATCGGTATTGCCGTTTCGCCGAAGCGCGATTCTATCGTCCCTATCAACCCCGCCGGCACTCCCGCCGATTCGAGGAAATGCCTAACGACATGTGTCGTCGTCGTTTTACCGTTTGTCCCCGTTACACCGATAAGCCGCACGTCGCGCGTCGGAAAGCCGTAGAGCGCATTCGCGATTTCCGCCAGCGCTACACGCGCATTGAGCACCAGTATTTTTACAATCCGGCGGCGCCCTCCCCCAGACGCCGCTTCTTCTATTTCACAGATATCAAAAGCACCGCGCTCATCCGTAACAACCGCCGCTGCGCCTCGAGCTACAGCCATTTGGATAAAGGCGTTTCCATCAGATTGCAAGCCGTGGATAGCGACAAATATATCACCCTGCTCAACCCGCCGAGAATCATACTGCACCGCGCGTATATCTCTTTCGGCGTTTCCGACAACGTGTATTGTTGCAACGCGCCGGAGCAATTCCGCAAGATTCATCCAGTGCAATATATCGGCATTCCCCGGTTCACGATTTGATTACAACCGATTACTGCGTCCGCACAACACTTCGCGCAAGAGCTTGCCACGGGAAAACGTTTATCTCCCCGGAGGCACTGCCCTCGCGCGATAACCGCACCAATCCCCTCCCGGCTTGCGCCGGAAGTTGAGAGGCAAAATTTCGAGAGGCAATATTCAGCGGACATCAATGTTCTTCAATCGAACCATATAACATCCATTCGGCTCTTGAATCTTCATGCGCCGGAGGCTCTTCGCGCGAAATAATGCCGCTGCCCAAAAGACGTACACGAATACCCGCCGACGCAAAAACCGCTTCCGCGCGCCGCACTGTCATCCCACGCACGTCCGGCGCAGTGCCACCCAAAGTTTTCATCATGGGGGCGGTTGTACAATTTTTATAGCTGACATTAGAAGAGTTCCCTGCGCTTAGCACAGCCCCGGCGCTATTTTCCGCTTCCTGCTGATTACACACAATTGTACTTGGAGCGGCGGCACCATTGTGAAACGATTGCGACGATACCACGCGCGACGCAATAGCCCGGAATATCGGCGCGGAAACGGAACCACCATAGTAACCATTTTTCGGAGCGTCAAGCACGACAAGAAGTACGATTTGTGGATTCTCCGCAGGGAAATATCCCGCAAACGATGCGGAATATTTCGACTTGGAATATTCGCCTCCTTCCACCTGCTGCGACGTCCCTGTTTTTCCCGCTACATGCATCGAAGTAAGCTGTGCAAGCGTTCCCGTCCCGTGCTCCACAACGCCGCACAATAACGCCGTCATCTCCGACGCCGTTCCCGTTGAAACGACGCGGCGCACTTCCTCTGGTTTGGATTGCATCAGTATTTTACCGCCTGCGCCAATCCGTTCGGCAACGATGTACGGTTTCATCAATATGCCGCCATTGGCAATCGCGGCATACGCGCACGCCAATTGAAGCGGCGTTACCGTAACGCCGTACCCAAATGCGTTGAACGCCTGCGTCGTCGGCGTATAGTCTTCCGGCTTGCGAACGCTCCCGCGCACTTCGCCGGGAAGATCAACCCCCGTGGGAATCCCAAAACCAAAATCGCGTAAATATTTAAAGAACACGGGCGGGCGAAATCGCTGCGATAATTTTGCGAAGCAGATGTTGCTCGATTGCGCGAGCGCATCGGCGAATGTGATTTCACCAAGCGGATGCGCATCGGTAATCGTACAATTTTGCCAATGATACGCGCCGTTTTCGGCGTAAAAACGTTCATCGGGTTTTACGAGATTTTCTTCCAGCGCGGCGGCGGCGGATACGATTTTAAATGTCGAGCCCGGCTCGAAGACGTCGGTAACGGCGCGATTACGCAATGCCGCCATCTGCTGAGCGCCTGAATCACGCACCTCCTTTGAAACTGTTTCCGCCATCGCAAGAATCGCACCCGTGTGCGGATCGAGCATCACCGCCGTTCCCGCTTCCGCCTGCGCGCGCTCGACGCCAGCCGTCAACTCGCTTTCCACGATATCCTGATACATTGCGTCAATCGTCAAGACAAGATTCTCGCCTGCAACCGGCGGCAGTTGCGGCATTCCTTCGTCGGGTCGCCGCCTTCCTAATCCATCGCGGTCAAGAACGACAAACCCATCCGAACCGCGAAGCAGGCTGTCGTATGCAAGCTCAACTCCGCCGATGCCTTCGTTGTCAACATTCGTGTTACCAATGACCTGTTCAGCCAGAGGCATTTCATATTTCCGTTCCGGTTCATGCAGCCGGATAAGACCGGGATCCGTGACTTTTTCCAGCAACGCCGCCCGTTTATCATCCACCCCGCGCTCCAACCATACAAATCGCTCATCGTGGTCGCTCAATTTCTGGATATAATCGGCGGATGGCTTTCCAAAAACCCCTGAGAAAACGGACGCAACGGAACGCGCATCTTGTATTTGCGAAGGATCGGCTCCGAAGGACCACGCCCGAACCGAGGTTACGATGGTGTGCCCGTTCCTGTCAAGAATCATTCCGCGCTCCGCATGGAGCGTTACCCGTAACTGTGATTGCTTCTCCGCGAGCAGCTTATACATCCCCGCATCGCGGATTTGGACGATTGCCAAACGGACGCCAACCGCGGCAAAACCTATGAGGCTGCAGATTAAAAAAATATATAAGGGGATATTGTTCCGGGAACCGGAACGTTGGGAGCCGGGGTCGCGTGAAATCGGGCGTTGTCGCAATGCGCTCATACAATTTTATCGCGCGGAGAAATCATGAAAAGCGTGCTCGCACAAACCGGCAGAACGTGCACACGCACGTCGCCGTAGATTCAAACAATTATTTACCGGAGACGACTGGCGCCAACAACTCGCCGGGCGTTTGCGATTGAACAAGCCCGAGTTGAGCGGCTTCATGCGTAATCCTATCCGCCGCCATCAAACGTGATATATCCGCCTGTAACTGCCGGTTTTCATCAGCCGTCCTCTGCACCAGCGTAGATGATTCCACGATCTGTGCTCCAAGATTATTCACGGCGATAACATTGCTCACGAACAGCACCGTAAACCCCGCCGACGCCAGCAACACGGCAAGTATCAATGAAACCGGACGGCGCTTTACCGCGCGTTCCGCAAAATTCAATTGTAGTTGGGCGGCTGTTGCCTGCATCACCTCTTCCTCTCACTATCACTTTCTCTCTCGCGCTTTTTCACGAACGCAAAAATTTGTGTTAACTCCTCGAATCGCCCCACAGGGACGCACACATTTCCGTATGTGAATTTTGAATCTTTTTGAGATTTATCGAATTTTCTCCGCTGCCCGCAATTTCGCGCTTCGCGCACGGGGGTTCGCTCTCACTTCCTCTTCCCCGGGTATCATCGCTTTCCGCGTAAGTATTTTCACGCTCGCCACTTTACCACAAATGCATACGGGTGTATGCGGAGGGCAAATGCAGTCCGCCGCTTCGAATCGGAACATGTTTTTCACTATCCTATCCTCCAGCGAGTGGTATGATATAACCACTACGCGTCCACCGGGCTTTGCCAAATCCACAGCCCCTTGTAATCCTTTTCGTAACGCTTCCAATTCTTCGTTCACAGCAATGCGCAGAGCTTGAAATATCCGTGAAAGCCGTTTCGCAAGAAACCGTTCGCCGCCGCCCGCCGAGGCAACGGCGTCCCGCAGCTGCATTGTCGTCTCTATCGAGCGCCGCGCCCGTTGGCGAACAATCGCTTGTGCGATTGCCCTGCTCATCGGCTCTTCCCCATATTCGCGGAAAATTTTCGTCAATTCCTCCGCCGAATACTCATTCACGATTTCGCGTGCACTGATTCCGCGGTCGCGCTGAAAGCGCATATCCAACGGCGAATCAGAGCGGTAGCTGAACCCCGCGGCTGTATCGAGCTGAAAGGAGGACACCCCAAGATCGAACAACACGCCCTCGAAGCCTGTAATGCCCTCGTTTGCAGCGACACTCTGAATCTCGGAAAAATTTTTATTGACAAGTCTCAACCTTTTGCCAAGTTCTTCGTGCAAACGTTTCTCACACGCCCCAATTGCGTTTGCATCTGCGTCGAATCCGATAACGGAGCCGCGGCTGTCTAACCGGCGTAAAATTTCCTCTGTATGTCCGCCTCCTCCTATTGTCGCATCAGCATAAACGCCGGCGGGAGACGTTATCAAAAGGTCGAGTGATTCCCGCAGCAGGACGGGCGCATGTGCATATACGTTATCTTCATGCACGACTGCCTCCCATCACTTCCTGTGCGATCGCACTAATATTATCAATGATCTGCTGATGGACTTTGTGATACTGTTCAGGATTCCACAATTCAATGTGGTCAGACACGCCGACCAGCAACGTCTGCTTTTCTATTCCCGCGAGATCGAGCAATGCGCGGGGTATGCTTAACCGCATTGCGCCGTCAAGTTCCAACTCAATTGCCCGTCCGAAAATGACGCGCATAAACATTTGCTCTTTTTCAACGAACGGATTAACCCGGGACTTTATTTGATTGGCGACGGCTTTCCATCCTTCCTCCGTGTAAATGCGCAGGCATGGCTGACCATCCCACGCACGCAGGACCGTGAACCGTCGCTTTGTCTTCGTCGGAAGCATCTTTAAAATCTTCGCTGGAAAACTAAGGCGGCCCTTTTCGTCAATCGAATATAAATCGGAGCTTAAAAAGTCTGTCATGATTCATTTACGGGGATTCCCACTTTCCCCCACTTATTCACACTTTTCTACACCGCGAATTTAACGCATTTATTCTTTAAAGTCAAGTGGTTGTTAAACTATTTTTCGCAACGTATTGAGGAAGCACAGAGTAAGCCAATGCAACATATTGATTTACATGCAGTTACGGGGAATGGCGGATTTTATTTGCAAGGTGGATTTCTGTTGTTTTGTGGTTAATTTGGGGATTTATACCTGTAGGAAATTTTCTATTTCATTTGACTTTCACAATTTTGTCAATTTTATATCTGTAAATAATTCAATGAAAAATTTAATCTGATAGCATCTGCGGGAAAAAATCTGTTTTGTATTCGGGGAAGGAATTTGAAGCGGATTGTGCAGTTACAATATCATCGTAAAAAGCGAAAAGCGCGCTTCCGCTGCCGGTCAACGAAGCATACGCGGCGCCGCTTGTGAACAGTCGCATCTTGATTGCAGCCAATTCGGGGTAGCGGGGAAAAATAATTTTTTCAAAATCGTTGCGAAATAAATCGTGGTACTCCGAAAGCGGTTTATTGGCATTAAGGATTTTTCGATAATCAGTTGCAACCCGTTCAGGTTCGCATACAGCGTGGGAATACGCCCATGCAGTGGAGACGTTTATTCCGGGAAATACAACGAGGAGAGGATGATTCAGAGACGTTGGAAGGGGCGCGACGCGTTCGCCAATACCGGCAATTATTGCGGGGGTGCTATATAAAAAAAACGGCACATCAGCCCCAAGTGTCGCTGCAATCTCATGCAGTGTAGTGAGCGGCGCGTTGATATTCCACATTGTGTTGAGCATGAGCAGCATCGCAGCAGCGTCTGAACTTCCGCCACCCAATCCAGCACCCGCCGGAATGTTTTTTTTCAACGTAACGTGCACGCCTTCCCGAATTGAAAAATATTTTTGCATCGCGAGCGATGCGCGCATACACAGATTCGTCGCGTCCACAGGCAAAGAGGAATCGTCACATTCCAGCGTGATGCCGCTCTCTGCGGGGGTAATTGTCAATGAATCCGCAAGTGGAATGGGAAGAAAGAGCGAATTTATTTCGTGGTACCCGTCGCTCCGTTTGCGGAGAATTTCCAATCCCAAATTTATCTTCGCATGGGCCAAATAGGTTTGCACTTAGAGATCTCCACCAAGCGGTCGGAGAATAATTTCCTCGGCAACGGCGCGAGAATCGAGAGAAACGGCGTCGAATACCGCAGCGGCAACGTCTTCCGGCTGCAACATACGGGCATGGTATTTTTTGCGTTCCGCCGCTCCCCACATCTCCGTCTCTACCGCGCCCGGGAAAACGGCAAGAACACGAACGCCATATTTTTTCATTTCCGTTCTCATGACGCGCGTTAATCCCAATGCGCCAAATTTTGACGCGCAGTAAGCGGCGTTACCCGAAAATGCCCGCACGGCGGCGGTCGAAAGGATGTTGACAATCGTGCCGGATTTGCGCTTCATCATGCCCTGTGCAACAGCCTGCGAACAGGCGAACATGCCACGGAGATTAACGGCAATCGCTTCATCGAATACGGCAAGAGGAGTTGACGCAAATGGAAGTACTGGGCTTATTCCTGCGTTGTTGATGAGTATGTCAACCTTATGATATATTTTTTCAATTGCACTGAGAGCGCGATCCACCGATTTCTCGTTGCGGACATCGCAAGCGCAGGCGATGCAATCGGCGCCGGTTTCCGCAATCGCAATGTGTGCTTGTTCAAGCGTTTTTTTATCACGCGCCGAAATCGCGACGACAGCACCGCTCGCGGCAAATCTTTGCGCAATAGCAAAACCTATTCCCTTGCTTCCACCGGTTATCCAAATGACGGGTTTATTTTCTATTCGCATTTTTCTCGTGTTTTCTATCCATAAGTTTCTGAATATCCATATCAATTTGATTTTCTTTCTTAGAGAAAAGAACATAGAAATTATTTTTCAATCCTTCTTTACAAATACTCAGCATTCTCTCGTCGTTCCCCCTGTAAGAAAAATTGGTTTCAAATTCAGATATTTTATTAGAAGTAAGCCCAAGAACAGGTGAATGCTCAAATTTTTTGCCGTCAATCATAACATCCTTGAGATTGACAAAAAGGATCATCTTCAAAGCGCCATCTTTAATATCCTCCATGCTGGGAATACCTGAATATTCACTATGCTTTTTTTCGACGATAAAAGCCCGCTTCTCATTAAGAACAAGTTCATCAATAGTAAGATGATATTCGCCGCCTAAGTAATTATTGATTGTGATTTTGGCTTTACGCGCGGAAATATTCTCTTTAGGCTGGATTGTTTGATATTCTCTCTCCTGTGCGGCTGTTGCCATGGCACGGGAGAATTTTTTAAAGCTTTCTGCTTCCTTTTTTAGAATTGCAATCCGTTTGTCCATGCCTTCAATTCGATGGAGTTGAACGTTCGTTTCACGAGAAATATTCAGATAACATTCCTTTGCTCTTTCCGCAACGTCTTCGACAGAATCAAGCTGGAGCAAATTCCAATGCAAGGCATCGGATTTAAACGTATCAAGTTCATCCAATTTTGACTTTAAATATTTATAATCAAATTCTTGATTGGTGATTTTATCCCTGTCCTTTTGCTTTTCTCGAAGGCTTTTCCCAGCGGATTTATAATATGCGATAATCACATATACGCCCAGCAAACTCATTAATGAGACAGTATCCCATTGCAAGAAATCCCGATCCCCATCTTTTCCTTCATCTTTCACAAACGGTATGATTGTAACCCGTTTACTATGGTTCATTGTATCATATACTCTTGCATAGGGATACGACCGCGTTCTTTTGGGCGATATCCATTGGCTGACGGCAATTGGGCTACCGTGATAATCAAGCAGAAAAGTTGCGTGTTCAAAGGCTTTGCCTGAAATGAATTCGTTCATCTGTATAGCAGTAAGCGGCGTGCAAAGCGTTGGAGTGTAACTTATTTTTTCGATGGTGGCATGAAGGTGCATTATTACTTCGCGAATAATCTTTCTTGTCCCGCAAGCGCTTTCATACGATCTAAGGCATACGTGATGTATTCTTCACGTATTTCAATGCCAACACTTTTTCGCCCCAACCGTTCAGCCGCAATGTTCGTTTGGCCGCTCCCGGTAAAGATGTCTATAATTTCATCTCCTTTATACGAATAGAATTGTATAACTCGCTCTGCCAATTCCAAGGGGAAGGGACATGGATGGATATTCTCCTGCGGCGAGAGCGGGCGGATCTTCCAAACGTTCTTGCTCATTTCTCCCTGGTAATTCGTCAAGTTAATCTGATTCGCGATCTTTTCTTTATGACTTCGATTCCAATAAATATTCTCCTTATTTTTTTGATCGCATGGTTTTTGAAAGACGAGAACGTATTCCGCAACAAGACTCGGATAGTAATATCCCGGATACGGGTGCTGCATCAATACGCCGGAACGTTTATCTTTTGCTATTGGCTTCTCCCAAATAATATCCTCCTTGAATTTCCATCCAATTTCTTCCATCCATGTAACAAATTGAAACGGCAAAGGAACTCGTGTGCCGTTCCATGCAATTGGCGATATGTTCACTACATTGTACCCACCGGGACGAATGACCCTAAATAAGGCATTGAATCTTTCGATAAGAAAAAGTTTGTATTCACTATACGAAATGTTTTCGCGTTCCCACTTTGCCCGCACGCCTTTTATTTTTTCGATATGTTCCTCATAATTTATCGCGTTCAAATATGGGGGTGATGTGAATGCAAGAACAAATTTATCGGGAACGAATGCATTGAGAAAATCTAAGCAATCCCCCCGCATGAGAGTACTCCCACCAATTTCAAATTCATTTGTCATTACGATGTACTCCGCTTCCGTCTCCTTTACGACGGGCGGCTTCTTCTTTGAAATACGGGTTAACGATTTATTCTTCGTTTTCAATATTTTCACTTATACACCCGTTTTGACTTCATCCGCCTTCGGCATTGCCTCCGTTACACTGCCGTTGCCATTGCTTGCACCATTTGTATAAGGTGGAAATGTATCAAGAAGAACGGGCGATGCCCCCAATATTTCTTCCAATTCAGTCCGCGAGACAACTTCTTTTGTAAGAAGACGCGTCGCAAGCGCCTCCAATTTATCCCGGTGTTCCCTCAACAACCTCTTCGCCTGCTCATAACACCGCCCGATAATATCGGAAATCTCTTCGTCAATAAGATTCGCCGTCGTGTCGGAATACTGCACCCCAAACGGCTGCTCGCCTAAAAATCCGCGGTTATTCTTTTTTTCCGCGAGCGTAATATTGGGGAGCCGGCTGCTCATGCCGTATTGCGTTATCATTGCACGCGCAATATCGGTAGTCCTTTCGAGATCGTTTGAGGCTCCGGTGGAAATCGCACCGATGGCAACTTCCTCGGCGGCGCGTCCGCCAAGCAAACCTGTAATTTTCCCGAGCAATTCCTGCTGCGTCATAAGATACCTGTCTTCCAAAGGCATTTGAAGAGTATAGCCCAATGCGCCAAATCCGCGAGGCACAATGGAAACCTTCTGTACGGGGTCAGCGCCGGGCGTGAAATGCCCGACAATTGCATGTCCGCTTTCATGGTAGGCAATCACGCGCCGCTCACGCTCGTTGATGAGTTTGTTCTTCTTCTCCAATCCCCCGATGACGCGCTCAATCGCTTCTTCAAAATCAACCAGGGTAATTTTATCGCGCAAATTGCGGGCGGCAAGCAGGGCGGCTTCATTACACACATTTGCTATTTCCGAACCGGCAAAACCGGGCGTTTGCGCGGCAAGGCGGGGAATATCCACGTCGGCATCCAAAAGCAAACCGCGCGTATGAACTTTAAAAATATCCCGACGCCCGTTCATATCTGGACGGTCCAGCAACACCTGGCGGTCAAATCTGCCGGGTCGCAGCAACGCCGCGTCAAGCACGTCGGGGCGGTTGGTCGCC
>Ga0206874_1173_pt1 | contig 16324 bp, 13 predicted proteins | sample Alteio_BWOrgCont_12_FD_152629 | JGI IMG/M metagenome (GOLD analysis project Ga0206874, IMG submission 152629) | Enriched cells from forest soil in Barre Woods Harvard Forest LTER site, Petersham, Massachusetts, United States -... | ecosystem: Environmental > Terrestrial > Soil > Temperate forest >...
CGAGCTCACGGTACGAAAGAAGGCATTCCGTGCTCGGAACGGCGCCTGGGAAAAGCTGTACTACTGCTCGGAGTGCGGCATGGTCCACGATCGCCAGGGACAGAGATCTCTACCGTGGTACTCGATGCTTTTGCTCGTCCACTATCCGGAGCAGGAAATTGCCGCGATGGAACGTCCGGTCGATCACGCAATCGCGCCGCGAGTCAAAAAGGCGGCCTGAGCCAAAGAAGCGACCTCAGTCGTCCCTTGGAATGACACCAAAAGTGTCACCGGATTTCGCGACTACCTATAGGCCCTCCACCTCACGCAAACTTAGATAGCTGCGACTTTTCGGACATTCCATCCGTCACGGTCGGGGCAGTACCAGAAGACACGGGAAGGCGAGTTTAACAAAGAATCGCTGAGATAAGTGCCTACGGGCAAAAGAGCGAACGATGGGAAAAATAAAGTACAGAATGGGCACGTCTCGAGCGTCCGCAACTTGCGAGCCGCTGCGGTTCCGCATGAGACGAGCCACGGCAAAGGCTTTTGCGGTGGCATTCATGACGATTCCGGTCATGGCCCTGGCGGCGGGAGCCGGAGACAACGTACAGAAGACGGGCGCGGTCAGCGTGATCCCCGGTCCGGTTGGAATGCACGCCTACAGCATGCACCCCCTGAACGAGGACAAGGTCTTCACGAACCCTGCCAACCAGTGGTCGTACTTCTTTGAGATAAAGCCGGGGATGGATATCTATCCGAACCAGTCTTATTTTTCCCTCGATTACTCTGTTGCGGAGACCCTGCTTCCCGGCCAGGGCAGCATTACGGTCTTTCTGAACGGCTATCCGCTTGAGAGCCGGGTTCTCCCCCCTCCTCCCGGCGAGAAGCAGCCGTGGAAGGTTTTCCTGCCAGACCGGTATCTGAAGCGCGGATTCAACGAAATCAAGATGACGGACAGGCAGAAAGCCAGCCAGGGTCCTTGCTCCGACATCGACAACCCGGGCATGTGGTTCCGGATCAACAAGACCACGGAGCTTCATCTGGTCCGAAAGAATCCGATTACGTTCCCGCTGATGCTGTATCCATTCCCGTACCTCGACCCGCTCGAGGACAACGTCGTCCGCTGCCGATGGATGGTTCCTTCCAGCCCGACTACGGACACGCTGGCGGAAATGCTGGACACAGCGAGCGACTGGGGCAAACGGCTTCCCTCAAACGGCATCCCGATCAAAGTTGCAACCCGGGCTGAAGGTTCTCCCACCGGTCAGGCACTCATGATCACCGAGCGCCCGACCTGGACGAAGTACGCTCCCTCCAACCTTGCCGGCGGCGTTGGCTCCCTGACGAATTTCTCGGCGACGGGTGTCCCGGACGCGTCCTGCCTTCTCATCGCGGGCGCCGACGGCAAAGGGCTCGATTCGGCGGCTTCAGCCCTCGAACAGCCGGAAATGACGGCTCAGATGGGCAGCACGAACTCGGTGATCAACGTACCGCCGGTCAAACCCGATGTCCCCCCTACGGCCCGGTTGGGATCGTTCACCTTCACCGACCTTGGCTTGCCCGCGATCCACCTCGCCGGAGCTTTTCACCAGCGCGCCAGCCTGACGATCCGACGACCTCTCCGCTGCGACCTGGGCCGCGAATCGTACATCAAGATCAAGTTTCGCCACTCGGCGTCGATGAACCCGCTGCGGTCCTTGATTACCATTTTCTTGAACGGCATCCCGATCGGCAGCGCCAAGCTGGAGCCGGAAAATGCGAACGACGGAATTATCCGAGCGAGGATTCCGGTCGAAGAGCTCGCGAAGAACTTCTGGGTCATCGATATCGCATGCTTCCACGACCTTGGCGCGGCGGACTGCTCGAAGTCTTACGACGACGTCGCATGGACCGTTATCGAGGGCGAATCGACATTTGAGCTCGTTAACGGCAACCTGATTGGCCGGCCTTACCTGGAGAGCTTCCCGTACCTTATCCCGAGTGACGGGCGGGTACCCAAGAGTATCGACTTCGGCTTTTCACCGAATCCTTCAGACGAAGAACTGACGCTTGCCGCCGACGTCGCTGCCCGAGCCGCGCAGACCAACCGAATCACGCTGAACTGGACCACTCGAAAGGGTGAAGCCGGATCGTTCGAGCACGGCGGACTTTTGGTCGGATACTACGACGAAGTCGATCGCTTCAAGCCACTTCAGCATTCTCTCCTCGTCTATCCGACGTCGAAAGGCCACTTCTACATCAATCCGAACGTGCAATTGATGCCCGACACGCTCGTAGACGGCGCGCTGATCCAAGCCGTCAACGCACCGAAGACGAACAGCGGCGTGCTGTACGTCATCATGGCCCAGGATAACGACGCCCTCAACATGGTCAGCAAGATCATGTCCGATCCCAATAAGGCGGACCTGGTCGGCGGACAGGTCTGCGTCGTTACAAAGGATGGACGAGTCATTCCCCTCAAGCTTCAAGGGCTCAACGACCAGAAAGGACTCGAAGACGCGAAGAACGCCTACTCACCCCAGATGCTGATCATCATGGGCGTCCTTGTGGTGGCCCTGCTCTTTGGCGGAGTCATGCTCGGCAAGCAATTCGTCAAGCGGAAGGACACCGACGACGACGAGGATGACGAAGACGACGCAATCGAAGGAGATTCATAAGATCTCTTCCCCGGGAGCCACGAACTCCCGGGGAAATCTCGGTTGACCCGAAACGGACTACGTCATGAGCGGACGCGACTATCTCGTACTCTTTCGAGACTCCATGCTCGGCCTCACGTGGTTCGTCGCGTTGGTCTTCCTCCTTAGCGGCTGCCAAGACTTGATCTACGACGTCGGCGCCTACGTTCTGCGCGTCTACCGCCGAATCGCATTCCGAAATCGCGAACGTCTCACCCTGCAAAAGCTCCGAACCAGAGACCAGCAGCGGATCGCGATTATGGTTCCGGCATGGAACGAGGGCGAGGTCGTGGCTGCGATGGTGAACAACATCATCCAGCGCGTCGACTACAAGAACTACCAAGTCTTCGTTGGCACCTACCCGAACGATGCGGCGACGCAAGCCGCCGTCGACCGGCTTGCGAAAGAGTATCCGCAGATCATCAAGGTTATTACGGCACGACCGGGACCAACCACCAAGGCCGACTGTCTCAACAACGTCTACAAGCGGATCAAGCAGTACGAAGAACAGCACAACCAGAACTTCGACATCATCGTCATGCATGACGCCGAGGATGTTGTCCACCCGCACTCGTTTCTGCTGTTCAACTACCTGATCCCCCGGGTCGACGTGATCCAGCTTCCGATCTTGCCTTTGCCCACAAGCTGGAGCCGGTTCGTGCACTGGACTTACGCCGACGAGTTCTCCGAAACGCACATGAAGGACGTACCGGTGCGGGAGAAGATCTCTGGCTTCGTGCCTTACGCGGGAACGGGCACCGGCTTCTCCCGGCGCGTCTTTCGGACCCTCGAGCAGATCGGCGGCAGCAAGATTTTCAATGAAGACACGATGACCGAGGATTACTCGTTATCCAAGAGGATCCGAGAGACCGGATTCACTTCGATCTTCGTAAACCTCGTGCTTGCGGGTGGCGATGAAAAGTGGTACACGCCATTGAGCCGACGCACCACCTTCATCGCCAACTGGGCGTACTTTCCGATGGACTTCAGGCGCGCCGTCCGCCAGAAAACGCGCTGGATCATCGGCATCTCGCTTCAGGAATGGGAAATGGGCGGGTGGAGCGGGAGCCTTCGCATCAAAGAGAACCTCCTGAAGGATCGAAAGGTTTTCGTAGCGGCGGGCACCTCGTTGCTCGGCTACGTGCTCCTAACGTACTTCATCGTGTTCGCGCTGGGCGACAACCATGTCATTCCGTTCAAGCTGCTGCCGATCATCGAGTCCGGCTCCAAGCTGCAGCGCTTGGTCATGGTGGACACGTTCTTCATGTTTCTGCGAATGTTCCAGCGGATCGTGTTCGTCGGGATGGTTTACGGTTTGCCGGAAGGCTTGATGTCGATTCCTCGGCTGCTGCTGGGCAATATCATCAACGGCGTCGCCGCATTCCGAGCTTTGCAGAGTTTTGCCCGCGCCCGACAAGGAAAGGCGGCGGTTCGCTGGGACAGCACCACCCACGTCGAGGGCGTGGGGGAACTGCCAACCGACGATCCCGAATCCCGACGTCCGGTTCAACGACACCAAGAGAACACCGACGTCGACGCGCTGATCGCCGCGTTTGCCTCCCGGGATGTTTGGGAAGTGATCCACGCGATGGAAGCACTCCCAAAGAACGTCACCAAGAAGCAACGGACGGAAATCGTCAAGGCGTTTTACGAGTTCGTCGAGAGTCGGGAAGGAAAGATCCGTTCGATGGTCGCCCGCGTTTCGGGATTCCTCGGATGGGAGGAGATGGCGCCACCCCTCCTCACCCTCCTGCACGACAAAGACTGGGCGGTCCGGGCAAATGCGGCCAAGGCTCTGTTGAAACAGCCGCAATGCGACCGGTTGATCGAGGCCGCATTCGTCGATGCGGACATCTACGTTCGGGATCTTCTCGTCAAAGTAATCGAACAGGATTCGATGAAACAGGACGAGCTTGTTCAGTCTCTGGACGCCGATTACATGATCACGACTCGCACGGTCCTATTGCGAGAGTCGCTGATCATTCGGACACGCTACGAGAAGTTCAAGCAGTCTCAGTAACGCGGAAGCCTGTGCATCGGCATTTCGCCAAGACTGACTCCCGCCTGGTCTTTTGTCGAGAGGATGGGTTGGGCGAGGCGCCAATCGATTCCGATGTCTGGGTCGTTCCAGAGAATCGTCCCCTCGTCGGCGGGAACGTAGGGAGCCGAACACTTATACGACACCAGGGCGTGATCGCCGGTGACGGCAAAGCCATGGGCAAACCCCACCGGAATGAGTAACTGGCAGCGATTTTCGGATGACAAAACTGCTGAGACCCAACCGCCAAACGTAGGCGATCCCTGTCGGATGTCGACGGCAACGTCGAGGATTTCCCCGTCCAAGACTTGCACAAGCTTGTCCTGACCAGTCGGGTGCTGGAAGTGCAATCCGCGCAGCACGCCGGCCCGAGAAAAGGACACATTGTCCTGAACGAAGTCGCATTCAATCCCCGCGGTCTGATACCGGAGACGGTTATAAGCCTCGAAGAAGTACCCGCGATCGTCGGCCGGCGCACGAACCTCGATAAGTTTCACACCCGGCAATTCGAGGTCGGTTACGGTCATGGATGGGCTCCTGGGTGGACAAGGCTTTGAAGGTAGGCGCCGTACTCGTTTTTCTTGAGCGGGTCGGCGAGCCGCAGTACTTGCTCGGCGTCGATCCAGCCGTTATGAAACGCGATCTCTTCGGGACAGCAGATCATGAGGCCTTGCCTTTGCTCGATCGCTTCGACGAAGTTCGTGGCCTGGATAAGCGCTTCATAGGTGCCGGTATCCAGCCAGGCGGCGCCTCGACCGAGGCGTTCCACTCGCAACTTTCCTCTTTGGAGGTATTCCGCGTTGACGGACGTGATCTCCAACTCACCGCGCCACGAGGGTTTCACGTTCTTGGCGATCTCGACGACGTCCCTATCGTAAAAGTACAAGCCAGTGACGGCGAGGTTCGACTTGGGCTCTTTCGGCTTCTCCTCGATGCTGATCGCGTTGCCGTGCTCGTCGCACTCGACAACGCCGTATCGCTCGGGGTCCTTGACCCGGTAAGCAAACACAGTTGCTCCCGAATCGTTGGAGGCAGCCGCTCTCAGTTGCGCTTGGAGACTTTGGGCGTAAAAGATGTTGTCGCCGAGCACAAGCGCGCACGGCTCTCCCGCAATTAGGTGCTCACTGAGGATGAAAGCCTGGGCGAGACCGTCCGGGCTGGGCTGAGCCACGTACTCGATGCTGATTCCCCAGTCTCGACCATCACCGAGCAACCGCTTGAACGCCTCCTGCTCGTGAGGCGTGTTGACGACTACGATTTCCCGGATCCCAGACATCATAAGGACGCCCAGAGGGTAGTAGATCATCGGCTTGTTGTAGATCGGAAGAAGCTGCTTGCTCACCGAGCGCGTGACCGGCCAAAGCCGGCTTCCAGTGCCTCCGGCAAGCACTATCCCCTTCGTCGTTGATTTCATCGGCGGTGTGCGCAATTAGCGCTGAGAGTAATTCTGATCGATCCACCGCCGGTATTCGCCGGATCGAACCTGGTCGATCCACTTGGTGTTCTCCAGATACCATCGAACCGTCTTCCGCAATCCAGATTCGAAGGTTTCTTTGGGCTCCCATCCGAGTTCGGATCGGATCTTGCTCGCGTCGATCGCGTAACGAAAATCATGGCCGGGCCGGTCTTTGACGTAACTGATCAATTCGAGCAGTTCCTGCGAGTCCTTGCCAAGCTCTTCGGCGACGATCCGGCAGATGCTGTGAACCACGTCCAAGTTGGTCTTCTCGGCGTTGCCTCCGACGTTATAGGTCTCGCCCGGCGTCCCTTCCGTTAGGACGGTCCATATCGCGTCACAATGATCGTCGACGTAAAGCCAGTCCCGCACATTGGCGCCGTTGCCGTACACCGGAAGCGGCTTTCCTTCCATCGCATTGAGAATCATCAGCGGAATCAGCTTTTCGGGAAACTGTCTCGGCCCGTAGTTATTGCTGTAATTCGTGATCGTGACGGGCAGGCCATAGGTTCGAAAATAGGCGCGGACCAGATGATCGCTGGCCGCCTTCGATGCGGAATAGGGACTGCTGGGGTCGTATCGGGTTTCTTCGGTAAAGAGGCCGGTGTCTCCGAGCGATCCGTACACCTCGTCGGTACTGATGTGGTGAAACCTACGGCTCTGAGCGCCTCCGAATCCGCCTCGAAAAGCCTCGAGCAGATTCAAAGTCCCGACCACGTTAGTTTCAATAAAATCGGTTGGGCCGGAAATGCTTCGATCCACGTGGCTTTCAGCCGCGAAATGAACGACGGTATCCGGCTTGTGCTGCTCCCAGATTCTTCGAATAGCGTCGCGATCGCGGATATCCCCATGCTCGAACCGATAGTTCGACTCGCTCCCAATCGCGTCGACGCTGGCCAGATTGCCGGCGTACGTAAGCTGATCGATGTTTACAAACCGGCACGACGGGAACCGGGGAACCATAAGGTTTAGCCAGTTACTGCCGATGAATCCGGCTCCGCCCGACACCAGGATCGTTTCTGGAAGTTGCATCGATGGTTGTAACACCGTTTCTACCGAGAATGTGCCCGGCGAAGCATGTCATATTCGGTGCTCATGTCGAGAATTCTTTCTGATTTGCCGATCGGCGAAAAGGTCGGCATCGCGTTTTCCGGTGGTCTGGACACTTCGGTGGCCGTCGCTTGGATGCGCGAAAAGGGCGCCTTTCCCTATTGCTACACCGGTTTGTTGGGCCAGTACGACGAAGCGGACGTCGAGTCCGTTCCCTCCCGAGCTTTGGAGTACGGAGCCGAAAAGGCGCGGCTGATCGATTGCCGTCCGGAGATGGTTCGGGAAGGTCTGGCTGCCCTCCAATGCGGCGCTTTCCATGTCTCCAGCGCGGGAAAGACTTATTTCAACACCACTCCGATCGGTCGTGCGGTGACGGGCACGATGCTCGTTCGGGCAATGGCAGAGGACGGCGTCTCCATCTGGGGCGACGGCAGCACCTACAAGGGCAACGACATCCAGCGCTTCTATCGTTACGGTCTGCTGGCGAACCTCGATCTCCGGATTTACAAGCCCTGGCTGGACAAGACGTTTGTGGATGAACTCGGCGGGCGAAAAGAGATGAGCGAGTGGCTGGAGGCGCGCAAGCTTCCCTACCGCGACAAAAAGGAAAAGGCCTATTCAACTGACGCGAACATCTGGGGCGCCACTCACGAAGCCAAAGACCTGGAGCAGCTATCCAACGGCCTCCACATCGTTGAGCCGATCATGTGTGTGAAGCATTGGGACCCATCGGTGGAAATCAAATCAGAACAGGTTCGCGTCGGGTTCGCCGAAGGCTGGCCGGTGAGTTTGAACGGCGAAACCTTCGAAGACCATGTCGCCCTGGTTTATAAAGCAAACGAGATTGGCGGGCGACATGGGCTGGGATGCAGCGATCAGATTGAGAATCGGATCATCGAGGCGAAGAGCCGGGGGATCTATGAGGCGCCCGGAATGGCTCTGCTATTCATCGCCTACGAGCGGCTGGTCAATGCCATCCATAACGAGGGCACAATCGAGAACTATCGGAACGAAGGCCGACGGCTCGGCCGGCTCCTATACGAGGGCAAGTGGCTCGACCCCCAGAGCCTGATGATCCGAGACAGCATCCAACGGTGGGTGGCTCGGCTCGTCACCGGCGAGGTCACGCTGGAGCTCCGGCGAGGCGACGATTACTCGATCATGGATACGACGGGACCTTCCTTGTCCTACCACCCGGAAAAGCTCAGCATGGAGAGCGGCGAATCGGAGTTCGGCCCCGAAGAGCGAGCCGGGCAACTTTCGATGCTGAATCTGGACATCCAAGAAACGAGGTCGAAATTGTTCACCTACGCGCGCCAACACGCACTTGGCGACGCCGACGCGGCGATGCTGCCGGGGCCGGTCGATGGAGAATAGATCGACGGAGTTGTTTTAATCGATGAACCGCGGTTTGCTCAGTATCGTCGGGGCCGGAGGGCATGCAAGGGTCGTTGCCGCCGCCGCGATCGCAGCGGGTTGGACCATTGAGGCTTTCTGGGACGACCGCGAAGAGCTCTGGGGAACATTTCTACTGGGAGTGCCGATTCGCGGGCCCATTCTGAGTCTGGTCGAGGATCCTGGGCGAAGCGCGGCTTTGGCCATCGGCTCAAACAAGGTACGGATGCGTTTGGACAAAGCGCTAACCGGCCTTGTCTACCCGGTCATTGTCCATCCATTTTCGTGGCAGGCGCCGGACATCGAAATCGGCGAGGGCAGCGTTCTTTTTGCGGGTTCGGTCGTCCAGCCTGGCGCCCGGATCGGCAGGCATTGCATCGTGAATACGTCGGCTTCTGTGGACCACGATTGTTGCTTGGGCGATTACGTGCAGGTCAGCCCAGGCGGTCACTTGGCGGGAGCTGTCACCCTCGCGGAGGGTGTGATGATCGGAACCGGGGCATGCATGATCCCTGGTGTCCACGTCGGGGCTTGGACGACGGTGGGTGCGGGAGCCGTCGTCGCAAAAGATCTCCCCCCGGAAGTAACCGCGATAGGAGTGCCGGCAAGAGTTTCCGGATAGGCTGCTCTAGTCCGGAATCTCTCGTTTTCCGCACTCTAGCGAGTCGCTTCGCTGACGACGTCTTCAAAGACATCGGCGACCGCCCCGAGCATCTCTTCCGTGTGTCCAGGGTGAACCAAGAACGCAAGGCCGATGTCGGTCATCTTCGCTGCATTCGGGAGCGGCGCTTTGGGTCCGAGACCACTCTTTTGGAAACAAACCTCGCGGTAGATCTCGCTGCATGAGCCGACCGAGATGCCGAAGCCACGGGCTCCGCACTCCGCTTGAATTCGGTCTCGATTCCAGCCGGACTTGAGCGCGTCGTCGTTCACATGCACGTACAACCGATACCATGCGTTCTCCAGATCGTCGCTCGGCCACGGAACATGGATCGCAGAAAGATTGCTGAAACGGTCGCGATAGAAAGCGGCGTTCCGAGCCCGCTCAGCATGCCACTGGGGCATTCGTGAAAGTTGGATTCGACCGATTGCGGACTGCGGCTCGGTTAACCGCCAGTTGGTACCCCAACCCTCGTGCAGCCACTGGAAGCCAGGTGGGTGCTTTCGATGATACGTCGCCTCGTAATCCTTACCGTGATCCTTCATCGACCACATTCGAGACCAAAGTTCTTCGTCGTCGGTGGTAACCATGCCGCCTTCGCCGCCGGTAGTGATGATCTTGTCGAGACAGAAGCTCCATGCGTTGGCTTGGCCGAACGTGCCAACCGATCGTCCGCCGATTGCGGCGCCGTGAGCCTGGGCGCAGTCCTCGATGACCAGGAGATTCCGGGATTCCGCCAGGGCCATAAAGCCATGCATGTCTGCCGGCCAGCCGCCAAGATGGACGGGCATGATCGCCTTGGTTTTGCGGGTGATCAGCGGCTCGACCGTCTCCGGCGTAATGTTTCCGCTTTCCAGATCGATGTCGGCCAAGACCGGGACGAGGCCGTTAAGGACACAAGCCGATGCGGTGGCGACGAAGGTTCGAGGGCTCGTGATCACCTCATCGCCGGGCTGCAGGCCAAGCCCGCGAAGCGCCAGTTCCAGGGCAAGGGTTCCGTTGCCTACCGCAATGGAATGCTTGCTACCGCACCAGGCGGAAAACTCTCGCTCAAAGGCAGGGCCGACAGCGCCCCGCAAGTAATTCACTTTTCCGCTGCGATAAACGGAGGCAATCGCCTCAATCTGCTCCTCATCATAGTTGGGCCAGGGAGCCATGGCCATCGAAAGCCGTCGTACTTCTGTGACGCTCATCAGTCTAGTGAGATGCTACCCGAGCCATCTGGGCCGATCTAGGACCACAGGGACCTACCCGCAAACGGATATCAGGAAGTCGGGGAGACCGGACTCTTCGCCAAGATCGACCCGACCAGATCGTCATCCACGGCATCCAGTCTCGGCCCGAACTGAGATACAACCTGAGCGGCTACGTATGAAGCCAGGCTGCCGCACCGGTAAAGATCATGGCCTTGAGTAAGTCCATAAAGGAATCCGGCGGCGTACATGTCGCCTGCGCCGGTGGTATCTACCGGGCTTACGCGGAAGGCCGGAACCTCGATCATTTCACCCTTGCTGCATATAAGCGATCCCTGACTATCCTTGGTGACGACGGCGACGTCGGCATGCTCGGCAAGCCGTCGCGCGGCATCGGCGGGATTGTCGGTATCGGTCAGCGCCTCAGCCTCCAGCCGATTGCCGATCACCACGTTGACATGCTTGCGAGTAAGGTCCAGCAAGTCTTGCTTGTGCCGGTTGACGCAGAAAGGGTCGGAGAGAGACAAAGAGACCTTCACGCCGGCATCTTGGGCTTTGCGCATCGCATACTGCACGGCTGCCTTCTGGCCATCGGTATCCCAGAGGTAGGCCGTCACGTAAAGGTATTTGCTCGCCTCAAGGAGATCTAGGCGAATATCGTCCGGGCAAAGCTCAACGCAACAACCCAGGAATGTGCACATCGTTCGCTGGGTATCTGGAGTTACCAGCACCAAGCAGATTCCGGTCGTTCCGTCGCCCCGACCGAGACTGGAGGCCACGCCCTTGTCGATCAGGCCCTGCTCGTAAAGGGCAGCGTGGTTGTCGTTGCCGACCCGGCCGGCATAGCATGCCTTGCCTCCCAAAAGGGAAACCCCCGTCATCGAGTTCGCGCCCGAACCGCCCGCCGCAGTAAGGACCACGTTCGAGTAGATCGCGGGAACGATCTCACTCTGCCGTGCCTCATCTACTAGGAACATGCCCCCTTTTTCGAGGCCGAGTTCTTGAATAAGCTCGTCTGTCACGACCGCCTGCAAGTCATACAGCGGATTGCACATGCCGAAAACGTCAAATTTTGCCATGGGTGTGGGGCTGAGCCCCGACCATTTTGGCACACTTACCCGGACTGTTAATCGACCGCGTGACCTTGGGTACCCACGAGCCCAATCGCGCCGCATACCTTCACAGTGGCAACCGATTTGTTGAGCGTATAGAAGTGGATGCCGGGGGCGCCCTCATCGAGCAACTCCTTGCATTGCTTAGCAGCCCAAGCTACTCCTACTTCTTCAATGTTCCCTTCGCTGGTCTCTCCGGCGCCCACCATCTCATGCAACTGGGCGGGCAGCATCACTTTGAATTGGTTTTCGAACTTGTCGAGTTGCGCGACGCCGGTAATGGGCATGATGCCAGGGATGACGGGAACGTTGATTCCGGCTTTGCGAGCCTTGTCTCGAAATCGATAGAAGTACTCGTTATCGAAGAACATTTGCGTAACCAAAAAGTCGCACCCGGCATCGATCTTCTTTTTCAGGTGGTCGATTCCGACTTCAAGATCGGGGGTTTCGGAATGCCCTTCCGGATAGCAACCTCCGCCACAGCAGAAGTCGTGACGAGTCTTCAGAAAAGCGATAAGGTCGGATCCGTATTGGAAGTCGATGAAAACGTTGTCATCCTGACGATCCCTTGGGCGGTCGCCGCGCAGGGCCATGATGTTCTCGATCCCGGTATCCCAAAGCTCATCGGCGACTCGGGCGATCTCCTCTTCCGTATGGCAGACACAGGTCAGGTGCGCCATCACGTCGGCAGAGATGTGGCCTTTCATGCTGAGGCACGTATCGAGGGTAAGGCTGCGAGTGGCGCCACCAGCGCCGTAGGTCACCGAAACGTAGTCTGGAGCGAGGGGCGCCAAGCGACCGGCGACATTGACAAGCGATTGCCGTCCCACATCCGTCTTGGGCGGGAAAAACTCGAAAGACACGGTTGGATGCGCTCCACCGAGCAAAGATGAAATACGCATGCTTAGATTCCTCGGATTATTATGCAGACGGGAGTCCGTCTGCAGCGCCCGGTCTTCGAATTCGTAAGGCAAGGACCGCCAACAAGCGACTTATTGGCGGCTTCTTCACCGTGCGACCTAATATCCAAGACACTCCGTTCGGGAGATCTCGGTTACTTGAGGTTGTCGGAATCCTTCGTGCTCTCCCACGGGAAATTGGGATTTCCGAAGTGACCGTTCTTGGCGGTTGGAAGGTAGATCGGTCGACGTAGATCGAGGTACTTGATAATTCCGCCCGGCGACAGGTCGTAGGTGTCGCGAACTTTCTTCTCAATGCACTCGGGATCCATCGTCTCTGTGCCGAACGTCTCCACATTGACGGCAACGGGCTGAGCGACGCCGATCGCATAGGCGAACTGAACCACAACCCGCTTTGCGAGCCCGGCTGCGACGATGTTCTTGGCCACATGCCTTGCCATGTATGCGGCGGAGCGGTCGACCTTTGTCGGATCCTTGCCGGAGAAAGCGCCTCCTCCGTGAGGGGCCATTCCGCCGTAGGTGTCCACGATGATTTTTCGTCCGGTCACGCCGGTATCGCCCTGGGGACCACCGATAATAAACTGCCCGGTTGGGTTGATGTGGTAGGTGATCGGGCCGTCGACATACTCGGTGTATTGTTCGAGGACGGGAGCAATCACTCGGGAGCGCACGATCTCCTCAACTCCCTCCTGTGTCAGTGTCGGCGAATGCTGGGCGGATACGACGATCGTATTGATCCGTTTGGGGTTGCCATTCAGGTCGTATTCGACGGAAACCTGGCTTTTTACGTCCGGTCGCAGACCAAGGTTGATGTGTTTGCGGCGGACTGAGGAAGCCTGCCGGGTGAGAGCGTGGGCGATCGACAAGGGGAGTGGCATCAACTCGGGGGTTTCCGCGGTTGCGTACCCGAACATCATGCCCTGGTCGCCTGCACCGCCGGTATCGACGCCCATCGCGATGTCCGACGACTGGCCCTGAATCGCGACCAATACGCCGCAGGTATTGCCGTCGAATCCAAGGTCCGTATCGGTGTATCCCGCATCGGTGACCGTAGACCTAACGACCCGTGCCACATCCACATAACCCGACGTTGTAACCTCGCCGGCCACCACGGCCACGCCTCGGGTCAGAAGCGTTTCGATTGCAACTCGGCTCGTGCTGTCTTGTTCCAAAAACGCATCTAAAAGTGCGTCCGAAATCTGGTCTGCCAACTTGTCCGGGTGCCCTTCACTGACGCTTTCTGACGTGTAAATCCTCATATTGCAGGTGGAGATCGTACCAGAAAAGGGTCGCTAGCCGCCGACGCAGCAATACTCGAACCCGGCCTCTTCGGCCACTTTCTTGGCATAAATGCGGCGTCCGTCGAATAGGAGAGGCTGTTTGAGAAGCCGGCTCAAACGCGCTAGGTCAATCTGCCTAAATTCGTTCCATTCCGTCACCAGCACGAGCGCGTCTGCTCCGCTGGCCAACTCTTGGGTGTTGTTCGCGTACTCGATATCCGGAAAAACTTGGCGCACGTTTTCGGCGGCGATCGGATCGTAAGCGACCACCGAGCCTCCCTCGTTTAGGATTTCGCGAATCATGACCAGAGACTTTGCGTCCCGAATATCGTCGGTATCGGGCTTGAATGCGAGGCCCATTAACGCAATCCTCTTGCCCTTTAGTCCGCCGAGCCGCCGCCGGATTCGGTCGACGAAGTGCAACGTCTGGTCGTCGTTGATCGCGACGACCTCCTTGAGAAGTTTGAAGTCGTAGCCGAACTTTGCGGCAATGTTGATCATCCCGGCGACGTCTTTCGGGAAACAGCTTCCACCCCAACCCAGCCCGGCGTTCAGGAACGGTCGTCCGATGCGCTTGTCGGCGCCCATTCCCTCGGCCACCTTCGAGACGTCCGCCTCGCATGCTTCGCAGATCCGGCTAATGGCGTTGATGAACGAAATCTTCATCGCCAGGAACGAATTCGATCCGTACTTGATCAACTCGGCCGAGTTCACGTCGGTGATGATTTTCGGAGCATCGATCGTCGCGTACAAGTCGCTGACTCGCTGCGCCGCAATCGGGTTGGAAGCCCCGATGACGATCCGATCCGGCTGCAGGGTATCTCGGATCGCAGACCCCTCTCGGAGAAACTCAGGATTGCTGACGATATCGAACAGGTCGGCTGAAACACCTTGCCCTGCGATCGTCTCGGCGACGAGCGTGCCCGAGCCCACGGGAACCGTCGACTTGTTCACCACGATCACGTAGTGGTCGACTGCCCGGCCGATCTCCGTGGCCGCGGCGATGACATATTTCATGTCGGGAGCGCCGTCGGGGCTTTGCGGCGTTCCGACCGCGATGAAGACGATGTCGCTAGCTTTAGTAGCTTCGGCCACCGAGTCGGAAATCGAGAGATGATTGCTTCGAAGCCCCCTCACCAGCATCTCCTCGATCCCGGGCTCATATATCGGCGATTTGCCTTGTTTAAGCATCGCAACTTTGTGCGGGTCGATATCGACACAGATGACGTCGTTTCCAAGGTCGGCAAGGACTACGCCGGTGACCAGCCCGACGTATCCCGTTCCAATAACGGCAACTCTCATTCGGCACGTAGGTTACCAGCCGGAACGGGAACCCACCGAGACCTAAGACCATCGATATGGTTCGAGTAACATTCGGAATCGGCCCGCTATGATCGACATTCACTCGCACGTGATTCCAGCAATTGACGACGGGTGTCGGTCGATCGAGGAGTCCGTAACTTTGGCAACCCGAGAGCAAGAGGGCGGCACTCGGGCTTTCATCGCCACGCCGCATGTGAACTCAAAACTGGACCTGGATAAAAGTCCGGCTCTGATCGAAAAAGTCGCCCAACTCAACGCCGACTACGAAGCGGCCGGTTTGAGCGTACGCGTGCTTCCCGGCGCCGAGCTGTTTTGCTCACAAAACATCCTGACCGCTTTGGACGAGCAGAAGCCGATTTCTATGGCCGGCACCGGTAGGTACCTCCTCATCGATTCGCCTCATACCTCTTTGCCCCTCGATTTTAGATCGGTGCTGTTCGAATTGGTCTTGAGGGGCCTTACCCCGATCCTTGCTCACCCTGAGCGTTGCGGAGCTTTCCAACTCGACCCCAACGAGGTTTATGAGCTTCGCGATAGGGGCGTAGCGCTTCAGCTCAACGCGAAGAGCTTCGAAGGCAAGTACGGTCCCCGGGCAAAGGAGCTGGCTTACCAGTTTTTCGATAAGCGCATTGCTCACTTTCTGGCCTCGGACGCCCATCGGCCGGGTGAGTTTCCGATCCTCGGATCGGTCGTCGATCTCCTCCGCACGCCGGATAACGCAGACTATTTGAATCTGATCACCAACCGGTCGGGCGAAGCGGTGTCGATGGGACAGCCGCTACCCGAGCTTCCCGCGGCGGTAGAGATACCCACCCGAGTCGCCCAATCGAATTGGTTCAAGCGAACTTTTCTTTCTCGAAAGTAGGCTGTTACAGAGCGCCGTAATCTGCCCCGGCCGGAATCTGATCCGGCGTTAGCGCCGACCGGACGTCGTAAACGATCCCGTTCGGTTTGAGGAGGGCGGCGGCCAACTCTGTCCACCGTTCCAGAAGCTGCTTATGAGGAACAGCCAAGATGACCACGTCCGACGCGGGGATGTCCTCGACGTTGGTGGTCGCGAGGCCGTACTCGTGCGCGATTTCTGCCGGATCCGCGATCGGATCGTAAACGTAAGGCTCCAGGCCATACTCCGTCAGCTCTCGGTAGATGTCGACCACCCGTGAGTTTCGGATGTCCGGCACATTCTCCTTAAATGTAAAGCCGAGGATGGTGACCTTGACCTGGTTAAGGTTGCGTCGG
>Ga0206874_1174_pt1 | contig 16297 bp, 17 predicted proteins | sample Alteio_BWOrgCont_12_FD_152629 | JGI IMG/M metagenome (GOLD analysis project Ga0206874, IMG submission 152629) | Enriched cells from forest soil in Barre Woods Harvard Forest LTER site, Petersham, Massachusetts, United States -... | ecosystem: Environmental > Terrestrial > Soil > Temperate forest >...
GCGGCTGACCTGCCGAAGCTGACCGAAGCGCTGATGGGGCGTGGCTATACTTCGGAGCAGATGAAAAAGATATTGGGTGGGAACCTGTTGCGGGTGATGGCGGAAGTGCAGGCAGAGGCGAAGACGGAATAGAGCTTTGCGATAGACAGCAGGTTCGAGTAGCCTTGGGGTGCGATGAAGATACTTGGGATTGTATTTGGCAGTGTATTGGCTTCGGCGATGGTTTGCGGCGTGATGGCCGCGCAGAGTTCGGCAGCATTGCCGGATGCTCCTTCAACCACAGCGCATGAGGCTCCGCCAGCACAGCCGACCGGGCCGGTTGCCGTGTTCGATACGACGATGGGGCGGATGGTGTGCCAGCTCTATGACAAAGAAGCGCCGCTGACGGTTGCCAACTTTATTGGCCTGGCGACAGGAACGAAACCGTGGGCTGATCCCGCGACCAGTGCTAAGGTGGTGGGTAAACCTTTCTATGATGGGACGACATTCCACCGTGTGATACCGAACTTTATGATCCAGGGCGGCGACCGGTTGGGAACAGGTGCGGGCGATCCGGGATTTTATTTTGACGATGAGTTCAGCCCATCACTGCGGTTCGATGTGCCCGGGCGGTTGGCGATGGCGAATTCGGGGCCGAATACGAACGGGTCGCAATTCTTTATTACAGAGGCGCCTGTGGCGGAACTGAATGGCAAGCACACAATCTTTGGACAGTGTGATGCGCACTCGGTAATGATTGTGAAATCGATTGCCCGTGTGGAGCGAAGCGGCGAAGACAAGCCGGTGACGCCGGTAGTGCTGGTGAAGTTGACGATTGTGCCGGCGGGGCAGCCGTTGCCTGCCGAGCCGGGTGTTGCGCCTGCTCCGACAGTGCAGAGATGAGCGACGCGATTATAAGACAAAAGCAGGTTCTTCATCGCTGCTCTCCACAGGATGACAAGTTCCAGGGGCTAGTAAGTGCTGTCTGGGCCGAAGAAGTGAACGACGCGCTCGGTGATCGCGCTGAGGCCTGCTTCGCGCTCGGGAGTTGATTCGCCGTCGAAGGCTGCATCCCAGATAGCGCTGAGGAACTGGTGTACGAGTTCCTCGGTGATCTCGGAGGCGGGCAGGTGTTCAAGCTCTGCGAAGAGCTCATCTTCTTCAGGCTCATATTCGTCCTGTGGCGCACCGCTGGCGAGCAAACCTTCGGGGTCGGCGGCGCGAACGATGTCCTGGATGGATTCGAGATCGATGCGCGGCATAAGGTGGGTGGCTTCCTCGTTTATGCAGGTTGTTGCTGCGTCATGCAGTGTAGCGCACCAAGACCCCAGATGAAGTCAGTGCAGTGGATTCCTGCGACGATGTGGCGGGGAAAAGACTCGGCGAGGGTATTGAGAGCGATGCGATCGTTGGGGTCGTTGAAGGTAGGAACGAGGACGAGCCCATTGGCGATGTAGAAGTTGGCGTAACTGGCGGGTAGGCGCTGGCCTTCAAAGACGACGGGCGCGGGCATGGGGAGCGTTTTGATTTCGAAGGGCTTGCCGCGGAGGTTGCGCGCGGAGCGGAGGCGGTCGAGATTCTCGGCGAGGGGTTCATGGTTGTCGTCGGATTTGTTGGGCTCGATGGTGGTGAGGATCGTGTTTTCACCGACGAAGCGGGCGATGTCATCGACGTGACCGTGGGTGTCGTCGCCGGCGCAGCCGCGATTGAGCCAGAGGACATGCTCGATGCCGAGGTAATCGGCGAAGGCCTTTTCGAGCTGCGATTTGCTGACGCCGGGATTGCGTTGCTGGACTTCCGAGAGCAGACACTCTTCCGTGGTGAGAAGGATGCCTGCGCCGTTGACGTCGATGGAGCCGCCTTCGAGGACGAGGCGCTTGCCGTTGATAGCAGGCTCGAATGATTTCATCTTGTAGAGCTTGGCGACGTGGGCGGGGATTTTGTCGTCGTGATGCCAGTTGGCATATTTTGCCCAAGCGTTGAAGCGCCAGTTGGTGATTGCGGTTTCGTTTTTTGAATTCTTGACGAAGATGGGGCCGGAGTCGCGGAGCCAGACGCGGTCGGTGCGCCAGTGGTGGAAGCGCACACGCGCGAGGTCGGCGTGCTGGCGAGCGAGCATCTGCGTGGCACGCTTTTCAGCGGCGGCGTCGTTGACGAGAATGTGTACGTCTTCGACTCGCGAAAGATGGCGCACGATTTCGCAATAGACCCAGGGGATGGGCTGGAATTTTCCGGGCCAATCCTCAGGGTTATGGGGCCATGCGATCCATGTGGCGGCGTGCGGAGCCCACTCGGCGGGCATACGGTAGCCCTGCTGCTTTGGTGTTGAGATCATCCGAACCAGTTTATGGGAATGCTGAGTGTGAGAATCCATCTACTTCGGAATTGCGCGCGTATCGTTCGGCTCCATGGGCTTGTACCTGGCCGCTTGCTCCGGCGTGGAGACGACTTCTTCCGGCTTGGGATTGACGGCCTTGGCGACTTCGACGCCGAAGACGTAGCTGGGACCGAACATGTTGCTGGTGAAGAGGACGAGCGATTTGTCCGGCGAGAAGCGAACGTTGGGTTCGGCATGATAGTCGTGCCATTTCATGTTGACGAGGTGCTCGGGCGTGAAGTATCCGGGCTGGAAGAAATCAGGATTATTGAGTGCGCCTGTGGTTGGAACCATGTGGGGATGGAAGAGTTCGATCCATTCGCCATCAGGAGCCTTGGCAACTTGACCAGGATCGCCGCCGTCGCCGCAAAAGATGTCGAGGTCCTTGGTGAGGTTGAAGTGGATGGACCAGTCGTTGCGCTCCATGTGGAAGGCGGTGCGCTTGCCGGTGGCAAGATCGTATCCGGCGAGATAAAAATCCTGGCCCTTGATGGGCTGCCAGTCATACCAGATAGTTTTTCCGTCGAGACCCCAGAACTCGTGGCCGGCGATTTCCATGGCGATGTGGCGCTGGTGAATGAGGGTGTTGTGCGTGCCGTCAGTGTGGATCATCCAGATGCGGTCGACCTTTTGCCATGGACCTTCATGGCAGTACATGAGCAGGGTGGGATCGACGGGCGAGAAGAGCAAGTGATTGACCCAGTCCGTGGAGTGAAGCAGCGGCGTAAGTTTTCCGGTGGTGAGGTTGATGGTGTAGAGCGTGAGCGGAATGCGAGCGGCGAGGCGCTGCTCCATCATCTCGCCCTTGTTAGCGGGCTGAACGTGCGGAGCTTCGGCGGCAACGCCGGGAGGCGGCACGCGACGGTCACCATAGTTGACCGCGTCAGCTACGTCATTCATGGTGCCGGCGCCGAGTGTTTCGTCGGCATTGATGGTGGCGACGCCGAGGCCTTGGGGCAGATCGCAAAGGCGTGTGATTTTGCCGGTGTAAACGTCAGCTTTGTAAAGCGTGACGATGTGGGTGGAAGGATCGGCCTGCGAGTAGAAGACGGAATTGGTTTTGCTGCCGGCGATGATGGCGTGAACACCGCCGAAGCGAGCTGCGGCAGGGTCAGCAGGGCGCGGAGGGTTGGGGACGAGGAGCTTCGTGCTCTTTGTGGCCATGTCTAGCGTATGGATTCCGTCGGGCGCGGTGTAGATCATGGTCTTCAGGTCGGGCGTGTAGCCGTTGACGTTGAAGTAAAAGGCACCGGAGTTGGGCTCGTTGCTGAGACGCCAGACGCGGTGGCCAGTATCTTTATCGACCCAGGTGACAGGTGGAACTTTACCGCTGGTGGAGGGCGGAGCGGGCGTTTGCGCGAAGGCGAGCGTGGGTGCGAGAGCGGCGAGGGCGAGGATGCGCAGAGAGGAATATTTCATGGCGATCTCCAGCAGGGAACGGCGTCAGGCCTGGAAGGGCCGGCGATTGTTTATACAGGAGACGATGTTCGATTGGGAATTGTTTCCGTGGTGAAATTTATGAGACAAGAAGATCGATAGAAACTACCTGGAACCCGCATCGCTGTAGAAGGTGTACACCGCGGCGTAGGGGACGCGGATGAGGGTGTTGGCGCGTTCGGTGTCGCAGCCGTAGCTGGGTGCGGCACCGGCTTGCGTGTCTGAACGGCGGACCATGGTGATGCCGCTGAGGGTGCCCTTGATGTCTCCAGTGGGTTTTGTTTCGAGCAAAAGCCACGGGATGACGGCGGGATCACGGGAAGGTTTTGTCTGAATGACTTTACCGGTGATGGCACTACCGTCTTTCCATGTCCATGTTGGGCCTGCGCCGTGGGTGCCCATCGGCTCATGGGTGGTGCGATCAAGCAGCTTGGCTTCAGGCACTTCAAAGACCCACTTGAAGGTGTTGTCGAGCTGAGGGGTGCAGCGGTAGATCTGAACGCCGAGTCCATCGACGGTGAGGCGCGCCTGAAGGTTTGCAGGCGGCAGGGTTGGGTCGGAGGCTTGCGGTTGAGTGGCGAGGAAAAGTGCGGCGATGAGGAGCAGCTTCATAGCTCAATCCTTTTTGAGTCACAGCAATGCTAATCCAGAAAGCGTTTGGTGATGCCACCGTAGGCGTCGATGCGGCGGTCGCGCAGGAAGGGCCAGTGCTGGCGAGTGGTTTCGACTTCGGCGGGATCGAGGTCCGCGTAGAGAATTTCTTCCTTGTCGTGCGAGGCCTGTGCGAGGACGCGGCCGAAGGGGTCGGCGATAAATGAACCACCCCAAAATTCCAGGCCGGATGCAGCGGTGTGGTCGCCGGGGCCGAGCATGGATTTGCCTTCGTGGATGACGTCGCCGTGTTCATGGCCGACGCGGTTGACCGCGCAGACATAGACGCCGTTGGCGATGGCGTGGGCGCGCTGAATGGTTTGCCACGCGTCATACTGGCGCTCCCCGAACTCGGCCTTCTCGCTGGGGTGCCAGCCGATGGCTGTGGGATAGAAGAGGGTTTGCGCGCCATGCAGCGTGGTGAGGCGCGCGGCCTCGGGATACCACTGGTCCCAGCAGACCAAAGTTCCGATACGTCCTGCGGACGTATTTTGTGCAAGGAAGCCGAGGTCGCCGGGGGTGAAGTAGAACTTCTCGTAGTAGAGCGGATCGTCGGGGATGTGCATCTTGCGATAGACGGAGGCGATGTTGTCCGGGCGGTCGCTGGCGAAGTCGAGAATGGCGGCGGTGTTGTGATAGAGGCCGGGGGCGCGGCGCTCGAAGAGGCTGGCGATTACGACGAGTGAGTATTCGCGAACCACTTCACTGAGTGCGGCTGTGGAGGGGCCGGGTATGGATTCAGCAACGGAGAAGAGCGCGTGATCTTCTCGCTGACAGAAATACTGTGCGCGGAAGAGTTCGGGCAGGCAGATGAGTTTGGCGCCGGCTTTTGCGGCTTCGCGGACACGCACGACAGCCTTGGCGAGATTGGCCTCGGTGGAGGGTTCGCAGGACATCTGGATGAGAGCGACTTTTGTGGATGGGGTTGGCGCTGCTGACATTTGTTTCCTCTACGAAAGCGAAAGGCGCTGGAGTGAACCAGCGCCTTCGATTTTAGTGCTGGTGAAGATTTATTTGTCTTCGAAGATGAGGATGGCAGCTGCGATGGTCGTCGTCCAGCGGCCGTGCTTGTCGCCGACGGCCGACTGCGTGACGTTGGCGGTGCGAACGATCTTGTTGGAGATGCGGTAGATCTCTTTCTTCTCATCCCAGCTCTTGTCGGGGTCGAAGTCGAGATCGAGGGTGGTGGCGAGCATCTCGGCTGCGAGCTCTTCAGCGTAATCGCCGGCCTGGTCCTCAGTTTCGCCGAAGCTGTGGTGTTCGGAGAGGTAGCCGTAGGTGCTCTTGTCCGCGGGGATAGCGACGCCGATTGAGCTGACCACGAGGCGGTGCGCTTCGCGGGTGGAATTCTCAGCGACGACGGCAAAGACGACTTCGCCGGGGTTAAGAAATTTCAAACCTTCTTTGCGCGAGATCAGCTTGCAGTGCGGCGGAAAGATTGACGAGACGCGGACCAGATTCTGGGCTGCAATACCCGCATCGCGAAGTGCCAATTCAAAGGAGGTAAGACGCTCCTTGTGTTTGCCGACGCCCTTGGTGAAAAACAAGCGCTTCGGAACCATGTTCATGCCCAATGATGAAAATCCTCCCATGTGCTTCCGCGTGAAAAGTGCCACCTGTGCGAAGCTGCGGAACCGCAATCGCCAAGTAAAAGTATCACACACCTACCGGTCTCGCGAGTATGAATTCGCAGGCTGCTGCTTGCGCGATGCCACGCATCGTCGGCCGGGATGGCAGCAATGAGGCGGGGTTTATACACCAACTCGGATTAAAACGGCATAAAGGCGAGGGAAGGTGCTTTGACAACGCGTTTCTGCTACTTTTATGGATAGGCTATCTCCTGTCCTAAACCAACCAACGCTGCACCGAACGACTCAATCAAATTCATGATCCTGGCAGCGAATTGCCATGGAAGGAGCGCAATGTCCCTCGAATTCCGCAATTTTCTCGAGTTGCCCTATGAGGAGCTGGAAGAGCTCAACCTGCGTGCGAAAGAGCAGCGCAAGAAGCGTGTCGCTATCGACAAGATCCAGGAAGAGCGTCTGAAATACCTGACCGATACGCCTGGAATTAAAGCTGTGACGGTGCTGTTCAGCGATCTCGAAGGCCGGCTGCACATGCTGGACTACGACAAGAAGTTTTTGGTGAAGAGCTATGACAACCTGACGTTCGATGGCTCGTCGATCCGCGGATTTACGGCGCAGCGTGAGAGCGATCTGCGGCTGGGGCTGGATTGGAGCGCGTTCTACTGGACTCCTGCTGACATCTTCGGTGCAGGCAAGGTGCTGGTGTTCGGCGAAGTCATCGACAAGAACGGAACACATTATGGTGGCGACCTGCGTGGCGTGTTGAAAGATTTTGCCGAGCAGCAGTTCAAGACCAACGGCTACACACTGAATGCTGCGAACGAGATTGAGGGCTTCCTGTTCGATGGCATCGACGCGGAGCGCAATTTCCCGGCGACAGGCAAGTTCGAATACACCAACCAGGGCGGCTATTACCACTCACTGCCGGGCGACCCGCTGCGCGAGTTTATTGACACCACGGCTGAAGTGCAGCGCGCGATGGGCTTTGAGAACGAGAAGGACCACCCCGAGGTTGCGCCTTCGCAGTTCGAAATTAACTACAGCTACGGCGACGTGGTTGCTGCTGCGGACCAGATCCAGCTCTACAAGCTGATCTGCCGGCAGGTGGCAACGCAGATGGGCATGACCGCATGCTTCCTGCCCAAGCCGGTGACAGGTGTGAACGGATCGGGGATGCACACCAACGTATCGATCACCAAGGACGGCAAGAACCTGTTCTGGGACCCGAAGGGCGAGGAGAAGATTTCTCCGCTGGCATGGAGTTTCGTGGACAAGATTCTGAGCCATGGCAACGACATCTGCCTGCTGCTGAATGCCAGCGTGAATGCGTATCGCCGTCTCGACCCACACTTTGAGGCTCCGAACCAGATTAAGGCTTCAGCCGTGGACCGCGGGTCGATGATTCGTATTCCGATTGGTAACGAGAAGTCGGCGCGCGTGGAAGTGCGTTCGGTTGGACCGGATGCGAACCCGTATATGGTGCTCTACAGCGTGTTCAAGACGGGCCTGGACGGTCACCTGGCAAAGATTGAAAACCTGCGCCAGGCAGAGCGCTACCTGCCGGACAACATCTACACGGCTCTGCATGACTTCCGCAGCGCGAAGTGGATCGATGAAATGCTTGGCGAAGACGTGAAGGGACGCTACGCGGAGTTGAAGCAGGCCTCTGCTGATCGCTGTCCGCGGCTGCTGGGCACGATTGTGAAGGCGGCTGAGGTGCAGTTCCACCACGACGTTTACAACCAGTTGCTGTGGGGCCAGTTCTAAAAAGGCTCGGCACGAGAACAGGGAAATGCCCCGTCGATTTGGCGGGGCATTTTTGTGTTGGGCGCAGAGCGACCAATGAACTTTTGCCACATGCGAGAAACTCTACAATCCGTTGACAAAACTTTTGAATGTGGCGTGGTAATCTGGCGGCGCGTAAAGGACCGATGAGCTGAAAGGCTGAAGACGATGCTGCGGAGATGGATATCGGCTTTGGTTTTTGGGGCAGGAGCCGGTTTGCTGGCCGGCTGTGGCGCGATGCCAGGAGCCGGAGGGAGCGGCACAAAGCCAGTTGTGAATGCCAATCTGGCTGGGAACTGGCTGCTTGCGGGGACGCTTCCAATTTTTGGACCTGGAACGCAGCCCACGACGACCGGCATGGCCGCGACGATCGATGTGAGTACGGCTACAGCAACTGCGATTGTGAGCATGCAGCTTCCGTGTACACAAGGTGGTTTCTCGGCGACCGAAGGGACTGTCGTAACGGGGACAATTGCGGCTGATGGGAGCTTCAGCCTGGTATCGCCGACTGGTTTCGCCGGGGGTTCACTGACGGTGCAGGGAAATGTGCCGTCAACACCTGGTGGGCCGTGGAGCGGAAGCTATGTTGCAACAGCTACAAGTTGCGGAGTGTTTTCCGGCACGATTGCCGCAACAACGATGCCGTTGTTGGCGGGGACATTTGCAGGCAGCGCATCGCTTGAACAAACGGGGTCGTTCACGGGAACACCGGTGACCGTGTCTGCCAATCTTTTTCAGGGTGGGTACGAGCCAGGAGTGAACTCCTCGATCTACTCGAACACCGTGTTGACTGGAACAATTGCTATCGCAGGGTCGCCATGCCTGACATCCGGCACGTCTATGGGCACGAGTACACCGAGCGCGGTGGAGGGAAATACGCTGCTGGCAAGCTATGCGATGAATGACGGGTCGGTGCTGCAGATGATCGGATCTATCACCGCCGCGGACACAACCAAGCTGCAAGTAGAGTTCCTCAGTCTCACAACTGGAACCTGCAATACGAAATTTCTCCCTGGGTTTACCCAACTAGTAAAGCAATAGACAAGCCTTGCGAGAACTGGCGCAACATTCCATGTGACGCCGGTTTAGAGCCGATGAGAAGTCGCTTGACGGGCAGGCGCAATGCGCCGATGCTTGTTGCGACCTGGAAAGAAGGCTGTGATGAACGACGAAGGTGGATCACTGGTAAAACCGTTTGCTGTATTTGGCACATTGCTGGCGCTGGGCATGATCGTCGGAGGGATGCTGCTGGGGATGAAGATTCGTGACTTCAAACGTGCCGACCGCTACGTGGAAGTGAAGGGATTGGTAGAGCGCACCGTGAAGTCCGATAGCGCGACGTGGCCGATCAGCTTTAGCGAGACGGGCGACAGCCTGCCGGCGGTTTTTGCGGCGAGCGAAAAAGATAAGGGCGCGGTGATGGACTTTCTGGCCGCGCAGGGATTTTCTGCACAGAACATAACGCTGGGCAGCATCTCTGTGACCGACAAGACGACCAACCAGTTCGGCAACAACACGAGCGGCCCGCGCTTCATGGTGCAGGAAACTATTACTGTGAACAGTAACGATGTGGACAAGGTGGCCGCGGCGAATGCAAAGACGGCAGACCTGGTGAAGGCGGGCGTGGTCATCCAGTCGACCGAAGGTCAGGCGGGCGTGACCTACAAGTTCAACGGCCTGAATGCTCTGAAGCCGGACATGATTACCGAGGCGACGAAGAATGCGCGCGATTCGGCGAGCAGGTTTGCGGCGGATTCGGGGTCGAAGGTGGGAGAGATTCGTAGCGCAAACCAGGGCGTGTTTTCGATTTCGGCAGCGAATGCTGGGTCGGCGACGGGTGAAGAGGGCGTGCCGGATGCGTCAGGCGACGCGAGCATCATGAAGAAGGTCCGTGGGGTTTCGACGATCGACTACTACCTGCTGGACTAGCGTCGCGGAGAAAAGCAAAGGAAAACGCTAAGACGCAAAGGGCGCAAAGGTGGCGCGACGCAAGAACCGACGGGCGATTTCCGCACTGCAAAAAGCTGTTTTCGAGCCAGGGTTAAGCCTGCGGACGTATCATGGATGCGAGAGCCTGATGTCTGCCGGGCAAGCTTCCGGGCGGCAGGTTTAGAGCGCGCATCCATTCCGCGCAACCCATTCTGGAGAGTTCAAAGTCATGCGTAAGAAAGTTACTATCGTCGGTGCCGGCAACGTGGGCGCCACTGCCGCCCACTGGATCGCCGCGAAGGAACTTGCGGATGTGGTGCTGATCGATGTGGTGGAAGGTGTTCCGCAAGGCAAGGCGCTGGACCTGCTGCAGGCTATGCCGATTGAGAAGCGCGACGTACATGTGACCGGAACGAATGACTACGCGGACACGGCGAATTCAGACATTGTGGTGATTACTGCGGGAATTGCACGCAAGCCGGGTATGAGCCGCGACGATTTGCTGAACACAAACTTCAAGATCATGAGCGATGTTGCGGAGAAGGCGCTGGCGGCTTCGCCGAACGCGATCTTCATCATTGTTTCGAACCCGCTGGATGCGATGGCGCAGACGGCGTTCAAGAAGCTTGGGATTCCTCGCGAGCGCGTGATCGGCATGGCCGGCGTGCTGGATTCGGCGCGATTCCGCACGTTTATTGCGGAGGAGCTGAAGGTTTCTGTCGAGAATGTGACGGCGTTTGTGCTGGGCGGACATGGCGACACGATGGTGCCGTTGAGCCGCTACTCGACGATGGCGGGCATACCGATTACGGAGCTGATTGAGCCAACTCGTTTGAAAGAGCTAGAGACACGCACGGCGAACGGCGGTGCAGAGATTGTGAAGCATCTGAAGACGGGTTCGGCTTACTACGCGCCGAGTGCGGCTGCGGTAGAGATGGTCGAAGCGATTCTCAAGGACAAGAAGAAGATTCTTCCGTGCGCTGCGTACCTGCAAGGCGAGTACGGCATCAGCGGGCTGTATGTCGGCGTGCCGTGCAAGCTGGGTGCGAAGGGTCTGGAGCAGATCATTGTGATCAAGCTGACACCCGACGAGCAGGCCGCGTTGAACAAGAGTGCGGAAGCGGTGAAGGAACTGTGCACCGTGATTGGCGTGGCTTAGAGGCAGAGGATAGTGAAAGCTAAAGGCCCGCTCGGTGAGCGGGCCTTTGCTTTGTTTGAAGCAGATGATTACGAGCGAGTGATGGTGACGGATTCGAGGACGACGGGCGTCTTCGGCCGGTCCATGCCGTCGCGAGCGACCTTGCTGATCTTCTCGACGATGTCATAACCCTCGGTGACTTCGCCGAAGATGGTGTGTTTGCCGGTGAGCCAGCTTGTATCAGTCACCGTAATGAAAAACTGGCTGCCGTTGGTGTTGGGGCCGGAGTTGGCCATGGCAAGCTTGCCGGGCTGTTTGAAGGTCTGGCCCGAAGTCTTCGTCTCATCGGCGAACTTGTAACCAGGGCCGCCCATGCCGGTGCCTTGCGGGTCGCCACCCTGGATCATGAATTCGGGGATAACGCGGTGGAAGATGGTGCCGTCATAAAGCTTGTCACCCTTTTTACCGGGGGCGTCCCATTTCTTGGTGCCTTCGGCGAGGCCGATAAAGTTGGCGACGGTCTCTGGGGCTTCTGCGGTGAAGAGCTTGCAGACGATAGTGCCTTCGGAGGTCTTGAAAGTGGCGGTGGTTGGCATGTATTGGTTCTCCTGATTTCTAGATGCGGGTTGCGAAGATCATCTTCATCCCTAAGGCTACCTGAAGAGACGTATGCGGCAAAGTTACAGGAAATTGACAGGTTCATTGAAGCGCAATAGCGTTATGCGACTCTAATGCACCAGGAGGTAATACAACATGGCGAAATTGGCTATCTGGGTTATGTTGAAGGCAAAACCTGGCAAGGAAAATGACGTTGAAGCTTTTTTGAAGCAGGGTGCTTCGATGGCGCAGGATGAGCCGAAAACGGTGACGTGGTATGGCGTGAAGATTGCGCCGGGCATGTATGGCGTTTTCGATACGTTCGACGATGAAACCGGTCGCGAAGCTCACCTGACCGGCCCGATTGCAAAGGCGCTGATGGCTAATGCTGCGGAACTGTTCTCCAACGAGATAAAGATTGAGAAGATGGACATCCTCGGATCGAAGTAGGCAATATATAACTCGGTTTAAAAGAAAGGGCCTCGCACCAAGCGAGGCCTTCTCACTGTTAAGACGGTTAGAACGCGGTTGTGCCGGGAAGAATCAGCAGCTACCGCGTGAAGAAATCCTTGACCTGCTGGACGAAGACGTCGCGGCCCATGTCGCTGATGGCCTCAGTGAGCGGGAGCTGCTTGGGGCAGGCCTGGACGCAGTTTTGTGCGAAGCCGCACTCCTGGATGCCGCCATCGCCGGCGAGGGCGCGGAGGCGGTCTTCTTTGAGGACTGAGCCGGCGGGGTCGAGATTGAAGAGCTTGGCCTGTGCGATGGTGGCTGCGCCGACAAAGCCGGTTGCATCGTTGAATTGCGGGCAGACTTCCATGCAGATGGTGCAGGAGATGCAGTTGGAGAGCGGGTAGCGCTGCTCTTGAATTTGCGGCGCCTGGCGCGGTCCGGAGCCGAGATCGTAGGAGCCATCGATGGGCACCCAGGCTTTGACAGCCTTGAGATTTTCAAACAGCACGCTGCGGTCGACGGCGAGATCGCGGACGACGGGGAACTTGCTGAGCGGAGCGAGGGTGATGGTCTTGTTGGGGTCGCCGGCCTGCAATTTGTCGACGAGGGCAGAGCAGGCCATCATGGCTTTGCCATTGATTAACATCGCACACGAGCCACAGATTTCTTCGAGGCAATTCGAATCGTAAGTGATGGGTGTGGAGGGCGCGCCGGTGATGGTGGTGGGGTTGAGCGCAATCTCGCCCAGCAGCGACGTGATGTTCATGTTGGGGCGATAGGGAACCTCGAAGGTCTCAGTGACGGGCTTGGCGTCTGGCGTGGCCTGGCGGTGGATTGCGACTTTGATGCTGCGGGTTGCCATGCTTGTGCTCCTAAAAATCTAACTGCGCTTGTGGCTGCGGACGAAGCGATATTGGTAAACCAGACGGCCGATGGTGCAGGCGATGACGATGGCGACGATGATGACTTCGGCGGGTTTGGGCATATTCAGAACTCAATCGTTGAACTAACTCGACGTATACACTCGCGGACGTGGCTTGATGTACTGGATATCTACTTCTTCAAACGAAATCTGCGGAGCGCTGTTGACGTAAGCCGCCTTGGTGGTTTTGAGGAACTTCTCATCGTTGCGTTCGGGAAAGTCGGGCTTGTAGTGTGCGCCGCGGCTTTCGTCGCGGATACGCGCGCCCTGCACGATGACGCGAGCGAGCTCCAACATGTTGTAAAGTTGGCGAGTGAAGGCGAAGCTGGTGTTGGCCCACTGGGTCTTATCAGAGAGGTTGACGTTCTTGTAGCGGGCTAATAGCTCCTGAACCTTCGTATCAGCTTCATCCAGACCGGCGTTGTAGCGAACGATGGTCGCGTGCTTGGTCATGGTCTCGCCCAGCTCGCGCCAGATTTTGAAGGGGTTTTCCGTGCCGGGGTTGGAGAGCAGCGCGGCATTCTTTTCTTTCTGGCGCTGCAGCTCGGCTGCGTGGCCGCCATCGCCGGTTTGCGCGGGAAGTGATTTGGCGTACTGCATCGCCTGCGGGCCGGCGACGAAGCCGCCGTAGATGCAGGAGAGCAGCGAATTCGCGCCGAGACGGTTAGCACCGTGGATGGAGTAGTCGGCTTCGCCCGCAGCGTAGACGCCGGGGATGTTGGTTTGCTGGTTGAAGTCCACCCACAGGCCGCCCATGGTGTAGTGCACGCCGGGGAAGATCTTCATCGGGACTTTGCGGGGGTCGTCGCCGACAAACTTCTCATAGATTTCGAGGATGCCTTCGAGCTTGTGCTGGCTGGCCGGCGGAAGCTTGGAGACGTCGAGGTAGACCATGGGCTGGCCATCAATGCCCATGTTGTCTTCATAGACCACTTTGAAGATTTCGCGGGTAGCGATGTCACGCGGCACGAGGTTGCCGTATTTCGGATAGCGCTCCTCAAGGAAGTACCAGCGGTCAGTCTCGGGGATGGACTGCGCGGCGCGCTTGTCCTTGGGGTCACGCGGCACCCAGACACGGCCACCTTCGCCGCGAGCGGACTCCGACATGAGCCGCAGTTTGTCTTCGCCGGGGATGGCGGTAGGGTGCACCTGGATGAATTCGCCGTTCGCGTAGAAGGCTCCCTGCTGGTAAAGTGCTGATTGAGCTGAGCCGGTGCAAACCACTGAATTAGTGGACTTTCCGAAGATCGCGCCATTGCCTCCAGTGCACACGATGATGGCGTCGGCGGGGAAGGTGCGGGTCTCCATGGTGCGGAGGTCGAGTGCGCAAATTCCGCGGCAGACGCCGTTGCCGTCAAGCACGGCAGAGAGAAATTCCCAGCCCTCGTACTTGGTGACTTTGCCTTCGGCCTCGAAGCGGCGAACCTGCTCATCGAGCGCGTAGAGCAATTGTTGCCCGGTGGTAGCCCCCGCGAAAGCGGTCCGATGATACAAAGTCCCACCGAAGCGGCGGAAGTCGAGCAGGCCTTCGGGAGTGCGGTTGAAGGGGACGCCCATGCGGTCCAGCAGATCGATGATAGCGGGGCCCTGCGCGGTCATGTTTTTGACCGGCGTCTGGTTGGCGAGGAAGTCGCCACCATAGATGGTGTCGTCGAAATGCTTGTAGACGTCGTCGCCTTCGCCCTTGAGGTTCTTGGCGGCGTTGATGCCTCCCTGCGCGCAGACGGAGTGCGAGCGCTTGACGGGGACGATGGAGAAGAGGTCGACCTTGCCGCCGGCTTCGGCGATCTTGATGACGGCAGAGAGACCGGCGAGGCCTCCTCCGACGACGATGATGCGGGGTGTTGCTGCCATTTCTTACCTCAGAAATCTATTTGGTTGGCACTGTTACTGCGGGCAACGAAACTGCAGGCTGTGACGGCATCACATCATCCGGCGCATTCGCATACTTCGGATTGACGAAGGCATACATGCCGGCCAGGCCCATGATGCAGAGAGCCGTGCCGCCGAGGGCGCAAACGTAGCCGAAGCGCTTGCGGGCGCGGTCGCCGGGTGTGATGCCCCACTTAGCGGCGAACAGCCAGATGCCGTAGGCGAAGTGCCAGCAGGTGGCGATCATGGCGATCACATAGATGGCGAGCATCCAGGGATTGTGGAGCTCGACCTGAACTTTGTGGAAGGCTGCGCCGGGATGCTCTGGTAGCTGGACGCCTGCGAAGCGCTGACGCCATACATGCTGCACGATGTAAGCGAAGGCAATGAGGCCGGTGATGCGCTGCGTCAGATATCCCCAGTTGCCGGCCCAGGGATAGACGTTGACAGTGGCACGACCGCGGATGGCGATGTAGACGCCGTAGAGCCCATGGAAGGCAAGCGGGATAAAGATGAAGGCCCACTCCAGCACGCGAACCATCGGCAACGAGTTGAGGAACTTGACCTGCTGCGCGTAGGCCAGCGGACCGTTGACGGCTTCGAAGTTGGAGAGGATGTGCTCGACGAGAAATGCGCCGATGGGAATGATGCCGGAGAGCGAGTGCAGGCGACGCCAGAAAAAGTCGTGGCCTTCGGCTGCGCGGAGGGGCTGAACGCCGCGGATTTTGTTGGGTGCGGGAGGGGCGGCTGCGGCCATGTTTTCTTGCTCCTAAGGGCTGCCCTGAGCTTGGCCTGAACGCGCCATATGGGTGCGTTTGGTGCGTATTTTCGGGGCCGGATTGATTTTCGGCCTTGCAAAATCGAAGGTCAAGGGTTGGAGCTTGTGGATGCGTCGGTAATCGGGCGAAATGTGCGAAAAGGCAAAAGCCTATCCATTGTCGCAAGCCCCGTGAGATGGCAAGTTCAAAGAGTGTGAAGCTGCGTGAGCAAAGCGCGGAAGGCGCGGCCACGATGCGAGAGCTCCCACTTCTGTTCTGGTGCGAGCTCGGCGAAAGTGAGGTTGAGGCTGGGTATCAGGAAGAGCGGATCGTAGCCGAAGCCGCCCTCACCTTGTGTGCAGTGCAGCAGCTCGCCAGTGACCTTACCCTCCGCCCGCAGCAGGATTTCGCCATTGCGCGCCAGTGCCAGTGCGCATACAAAGTGTGCCGTGCGGGGGCCGCGGTCCGGCATGAGCGAGAGCAGGGCGCGGTTGTTGCGATCGTCCTTTGAGCCATGCCCGATTTGAAAGCCGCAATCATCGGCAAAGCGTGCTGAACGGACGCCGGGGCGGCCTTCCAGGATGTCGACGGCAAGACCGGAGTCGTCTGCAAAGACTAGTTCGCCGGGAAGAGTGAGGGAGTAAGCGCGAGCTTTGAGTTCGGCGTTGCCCATAAAGGTGGAGGCGTCTTCAATGGGCTCGGGAATTTCTTTGATGCCGGGAAGAGTAAGTACTTCGATGTTCTGCGTGCTCGCGGAGGCGGCGAACTCGCGGAGCTTGCCGGGATTGGAGGTAGCAGCGTAGAGGATCATAA
>Ga0206874_1175_pt2 | contig 16236 bp, 9 predicted proteins | sample Alteio_BWOrgCont_12_FD_152629 | JGI IMG/M metagenome (GOLD analysis project Ga0206874, IMG submission 152629) | Enriched cells from forest soil in Barre Woods Harvard Forest LTER site, Petersham, Massachusetts, United States -... | ecosystem: Environmental > Terrestrial > Soil > Temperate forest > O...
GGTCATTTTGTCGCCCCCGACTAAACCGGCTACCGCGGCATTATAATTAGCCAAATTGGTAACTTTTTGGCTTGGCGGGTAAGTAAGCCTCCGCGGTATGGTGCCGCCTGTAACATTGCCGGGGTAATTGGTTGGGTTTAAATGAGGCAGGTCGCCGCTCCGCCTCCAGTTACTCCAGCATTCATATTCATCCATAAGGCTGGAAAGCCAGTACTGCATGTTGATTTGTGAAAGGGTAACGGGGCCATACTTTGTTAAAAAGCTATTATAATAAGTTTTGGCATCACCGGAACTGATCGTTGCAGCATCACCATAGGCTGCTAACTGGGTTATGGCTGCTTCTACACCGTTTTCAAAATGTGTTTGGGCATCACCGCCAACGCCCCATCGCGCAGCAGCATCGGCCAGTAAAAGCTCGGTTTCCGAATAGGTAAGAATTAAACTTGGTGCACTAATCGCAAGCACATTATCGCTTAAACGTGAATACCCGGCAAGGCCCTGCGCAGGTAGCGAATCCTTCGCAACAATAAGAAGGTTTATTGCCGGGTTAAGGCCGCCTATAATATAGCCGGAAGGCAAACCAATCTGGCTGGCTGCACTATTATCTGAAAATGTAGGAAAAGTACTGGGGTCATTATCTGTTGTTCCGTATGCAATCCAGGCTACAACAGGTAAACGCGGGTCGTTATTTTTTTTCATGTTACTAACAATAGTGCTTGATAACCTGATATCTACACTATCCTGGCTAAAAATTTGTGCTGCATCCTGGTTTGATGTAAGTGAGTTGGCGCTCAATACATGCTGAACAATAGCGTTATCAGCGTTGCTTTGCATGGTCTTTCCCATAACCTGTGTTACATATTTTTGGGCGGTCGCAGGGTCAACTTTGGTTAAGCGCATTGCCATCCGCAGTAATAGGGAGTTACCAAACATTTTCCATTCACCTATCTGGTCGCCTGCCTGTGAATATAAAATATCGCCTACAGGTTTATCAGCGCTTTCATCAAGGCTATCAGTAGCCTGCGATACCTCTTTCAGCAAATCGGCGTAAATAACCTGTTGTTTATCATAAACCGGGGTATAAATCCTGTTATAATAACCCAGGCCGGCCTGGAAATAAGGAATATCGCCATAAAGGTCTGTTAATTGCTCAAATATCATGGCTTTCATTATCCGGGCCATTTGGTGCAGGTTCCGGTATTGTGGTTTATTGGCCGAAAGCTCGTATAACTCAACCACAGGCTGTACCGAAATGGTATAAGTATCCTGGAACATCGCGCCCATTGCTCCAATATTATTCAAATACTTGTCGCCGTAATAAAAACCGCCGGTTGATGCTATATGCTGTGTAAAACAGCCAACCGCCCCCCATTTTGTCACCCAGGCGCTTCCGCCTTCGCTTGGTGAGCCGGTATAAGCCAGCTGAACTGTGGTGAGCAAAAGATTCGGATCTACTTTATCGGCTGTAATTTGGTCCGGATTTGTATTTGTATTTGCAAGGTCCTTTTTACATGAAGCGGCAGCGATCATAATGAACGCAGCTATCGCTATTAAATATATGTTCTTAATTTTCATAGTAATATTTTTATAACGTTTACACATATCAATTTTACTTACAATTTTATATTCAGGTTTAACCCAAGTGTCCTGGAATAAGGAACTGCGGGTGCTTCAAGTCCCTGTGATAATATCGAAGAGGTATAACTTGACTCCGGATCCGTATTTGGTACCGCTTTAAATATGGTGAATACGTTATGGCATACAAAACTTATCCTTAAACCATGTATGGCACCATGAAACGCGGTTGTAGGGAAATCATAGCCAATTATTAACTGCCTGAATTTTATGAAACTGTCGCTATAAACAAACTGTCCCTGGTTGGCAAAGGCCCAATCGGTGTAATAACCCTGAGCATTTTGCTGGTCAGTTCCATATAACTTGTCTCTGCCATTAACCGTAAGTTTGGAAAGCCCGTCCTGGTAGGCAATAATATTTGTATTCGAAAATATATGCCCGCCAAATTTGCCGTCAATCAGGAATGAGAATGTTAAGTGTTTGTACCTAAACGCGTTGGTAATACCACCGTACCATGGGTTTTCTCCCGATCCGAAAGCTTTTGGTTGTGCAAGCGAAGGGTCCGGAGCGCCAAGTCCCGGATCGATAATGATATTGCCTTTTGCATCTCGCGCAGGGTCCATTGCAATTATTTGCAAAGGTTCCTTGCCAACTATATCCTGCAGGTAAGCTGTTGAACCCCAGTCCTGGGCTTCGGAACCAAGATTTATGTTTGGTTCGCCGCCTAAAGATACCACCTTACCCTTAGCGTAAGTACCGTTCAGGTCCATATCCCATGAGAAGTTATCATTTTTAATGATCGTGCCGCCAACTGCAAGCTCAATACCATTGTAATTTACCGATCCAACATTAAGCAATGCCGAATTGTATCCTGAAGTATAATCAATACTTACCGGTATAATGTCGTCAATAACTTTCTTTTGATAAACTGCCAGGTCAAATCTCAGCCTTTTTTTAAAAAAGTCCATTTCTGTTCCTATCTCTAAGTCCTTTCTTTTTGAAGGTTTTAGAGCGCTGTTAGGTACAGTGCCATTCCCTGCCGTGCCTATTGGATAGTTGCCTCCGTTGCCGGGGCTGTAGGTCCCGCTTATGCCATAGGTTTGTAGTGTTTGATAAGGGGAATCAGCAGCGCCACCAACAGCGCCATAGCTTAGGCGTAATTTTCCAAAATCCATAGCATCCATATGCAGGAACTCCGAAAAAACAAATGAACCGCTAATGGATGGATATAAATAATTAATGATACCCGGCGACAAAGTTGAATACCAGTCGTTACGACCGGTTACGGTTAAATAAAGGAAATCTTTATAAGAAAAATCAACGCTTCCATAAAGAGACTGAAATTCTTCGTTATTTGTTTGGAGCGTTTGGGACGGATTTTCAAGGTTACCAATGTTATATAGGTTAGGAATAGCAAAGTTGTTACCACCTGCTGTAAAATACTCCTGTTGTGAATATCGGTAGTTTGCACCAAGTAATACATTCATGGCAAAATCTTTGCTAAATTTAAAATTCTTGCCGGTTGTAAGATCAAGATTTAGTTCAGTTTGCTTTACATTCTGTTCAGTCATATCCCCATTTACTCCTTCGTCAACTAAATAACCCGTTCCCGGAGGTTCAATATTTGTATTCCTGTCGTTGCTATAATCATCAGCAACCTGGAACCCAATAAAATAACCGCTGTCAAATGTGTACTTTAAGTTTGCCGAGCCTGTAAAACGGTTACGGTGAATGGCCCCTTGTAGTTCATAGGCAGCAAAGTAAGGGTTAGTGGTATATGGATCGCTAAAGGGGTTTAATTCGTTGCCGCTGTTGCCCGCAACGGTACCATTTCCGTTAGGGCCCGCCAGCGTAGTAATGTCGATGTTTCTCGGCACAAACATAGGCCCCCAGTTCAGGTTGCCTACAGCATCAGAAAGATTGGGCTGGTTTTTTGTGTATTCAGAAACATACTGCGAATAAAGGTTCAGGGTTAAATTTTTCCCAAATTTCAGGTCGGTGTTTTGGCTGAATGTTAAACGCTGAAGACCGGCATTTGGCACATAGCTTTGGTCGTTAAGGTCGCTTACAGAAAAACGTGTATTGCCATCATCGCCAAAACCTTTGGTAAACGATGCCGTATTAGTAAAATCGCCGCCTGCCCTGTAAAAACGTGAGAGGTTTCCATCGGCAACAGCAGAATAAGGCCTTTTTACGCCATCAAACTGGAAAACCTTTTTTCCGTTTAATAATCCGCCCCAGTTTGATTCCATCGAACCTAAAGCGTCTGCCGCGCTAACCGGTGGTGCCTGGTTGTAGCCCTGGCCGTATACATTCTGAAAATCAGTTTCATCAATTACATTTTCACTAACAAAGTTTGAATTTATTTCAACCCCAAGCCCATCAACGCTTTTGCCTTTCTTAGTAGTAATAACTACCACACCGTTTGCACCGCGATAGCCATATAGCGCTGTAGCGGCAGCACCCTTGTATATTTCCATGCTTTCAATATCATCGGGGTTAATATCACCTATGCCATCGCCACCATCTTTACCGCCATAACCATCGTTCCCGGTTTGATTATAATTGTTATTAACCAGCGGTATGCCGTTAAGAACGTACAACGGCTGGTTATTACCTGTAAGGCTGGTAATGCCCCGTATAATTATATTGGTTGAACCATTTGGCCCCGAAGCCACACCGCTTACGTTTACACCCGCAACCCGGCCTTCAAGGCTGTTTACAAAGCTGTTTTGCCGTGCCTCGGTAATTGAAGCACCTTTAACAGTGCTAACCGCGTAACCTACCGCACGGTCTTGCTTATTAATACCAAGGGCGGTAACAACAACATCCTTTAACTCTTCTGACGATTCAGACAGTTTTACATTTATAGTTTCCTGGTTAATAACAGGAACTTCTTTAGTATCGTACCCAATAAATGAGAATACCAATGTGACTGGTGTAGTAACGGAAATAGAGTAGTCACCGGTTACGCTTGTTCCTACTGCTGTAGTGGCCCCCTTCACTTTTACCGTGGCGCCAGGTACAGGCTGGTTTGTTACGGCATCGGTTACCTTACCTTTTATTACGCGCGTGGTTTGGGCAAACGCAGTAACGCCAAATAGCAAGGTTACCAATGCACTTAATACAACAAACTTTAAAATGGAATTAATTTTGTGTGTGTAAAGGTTTTTTTTCATAGTTTAAAATTTAAGTAAAAACTAACTATTGAATGTGAATAAAGGTGTATAATAAACGGCGCAATACAAATACTACTATTTTATTACAGTAACCGCAGGTTTTATTACAAATAAAAGCGATTAGGCATTCCAAATATTGCGATTAATTGGCTTATTCTGATACAATATTGGCACTTCATATATTTTAACCAAATTTTTGATGGTAATGCCTCCTCGCAGTAGCTAATAAATACTACTTTAGTACAAAAAATTATATATAACTGGTCGTGATATTAATATCGGGTTTCAAAAAAACGTTTGATATTTTATATGAAAATGCACTTTTTTATATTAAAAAGCAATTTTTTTACTTGTACAATTTGATTTTTATTGTACAATTTGATTTTTTGTTTTAATTGAAACTGATGTTATACTAATATAAATGGTTTAAAAGGCCGATATATCATGTAATAGATTTGTTACTGATAGATAGGCTTTTAGTGCCGTTTTTAACGTTATAATATGGTTTTTATATTAAAAAATTGAAAAGGTTGCCGGCATTGGAAAAATATTTATTATAAGTAATGAAACTTTTGAAATAATACAAATAATGGCAAATAGACTTTTTGCGATCATCTTTCTTACGGCTATATCTTTTTCGGCGTTTGCACAAAACGAGGGTAGGTTAAAAGATTTTAAAACAAGCACCTATAACGGACAAAGCCTGGTAATTACCGCGGACAATGGATATATACAAATAACGCCCTTTTCTTCAACTATAATTAAGATAACGTATAAACAACGTGTAAGGGACGAGGTAAAAAGTTATTCGACCATTGCGGTGGCGGGGCAGGTAAAGGCCACATATATTAACAACGCTCATTTTGCGGGGATACAAACCTCAGCCTTAAAAATATTGGTTGATAAGCGCGACCTGTCGGTTAGTTTTATCGACAATAAAAATGAACTGCTTTCAAAAGCGGAAGGCTATGAAAAGACCGGTGACAGTTCGGCCATAAATTTCCGGTCTGATGGCAAAGAGGCTTTTTATGGCGGCGGCTCAAAAGCCATCGAAATAAATAAGAGGGGCCAAATCCTACAAAATTACAACCAAGCCCATTGGGACTATAAATACGGGCAAACCGACCTTAATATTGCCATCCCGTTCTTTATCTCGAGCCGTAAATATGGTATTTATGTTGATAATGCCGCCAAAAGCCGTTTTGATGTTTGCAAAACCGATGAAAAGATATTAGGCTATAAAGCCACTACAGGTTTGGTTAGCTTCTTTTTTATTGGGGGTGGAAGCGTTGACAATATATTAGCCAACTACACGCATTTAACCGGGCGCCAGCCTTTGCCGCCACGCTGGGCGCTGGGTTACATATCGTCGCGATATGGATATAAGTCGGAACGGGAGATAAATGATGTGGTGAACAAAACGCAACAGGCAGGCATCCCGCTTGATGCCGTAGTGTTCGACCTGTATTGGTACAAGGCCGATACGCTGATGGGCAACCATAACTGGTACCGCGATAGTTTCCCCGATCCGCACAGAATGCTTACTAATTTGCTGAACAAGCATGTTAAAGTGGTCACCATTAGCGAAACTTTTATCACCAAAAGATCTGAAAATTATAAAGCGGCGGTAGCGCAGCATTTGCTGACGCCTGATTATTTCGACCGTTCCAAACCACATATTTTTAAAGATTTTTGGGCGAGCCCGGCAGGTTTGCTTGATGTTTTTAACCCAAAGGCACAACAGTTTTACTGGAATTTTTATAAAGCGCGCATAAAGGAAGGCACCGCAGGCTGGTGGTTTGATTTGGGCGAACCTGAATCGACCAGCGACAGTTTGCGATTTTATGCCGGGACTGACGACCAGGTGCATAATGTATACGCGCTGGTGTGGTCGAAATTTGCTTTTGATGGCTACAGAAAAGATTTTCCTGAAAGCCGTATATTGTTATTGCCCCGTTCGGGATATGCAGGTATGCAGCGGTATTCGACGTTCCCGTGGTCGGGTGATATTGATCGGTCGTTTGATGGGTTAAAAGCGCAGATACCTATTGTAACCACCATGGGGTTGGATGGCGTAGGGTATATGCATTTTGACGCGGGCGGGTTTACCGGCGCAGGCGAGTCAAGGAAAGACCCTGAATTATACTCGCGCTGGCTGGAGTTTGCCGCTTTTTGCCCGGTAATGCGCACCCATGCCGATGCCACGGTTTACTCGCCCGAACCTATATTCTGGGATGATGTAACACGCGAGAGAGTAACAAAATACATAAAGCTGCGTTACGCGCTTTTACCATATAACTATACGCTGGCTTATAAAAATACTACCACTGGTCGCCCTTTGGCAATGCCGGTTAATTATTTTGATACTGACAATAAAAAATTAGCTAATGTAAACGATGAATACCTGTGGGGCGACGCGATACTGGTAGCTCCGGTGATAGTAAAGGGCCAAACCACAAAAAAGGTACTGTTTCCGAAAGGGGAGTGGATAGGGTTTAATGATCACATATCCTATTCAGGTTCAGCCGAGGTTAATGCGCCTATAGACAGCCTGCCGCTGTTTGTAAAAGCAGGCAGCATAATCCCAATGTCGGGGCCTTACACTAATACTACCCAATATAGCGGCAAGGTGCTTACGTTGAAATATTATATCGGCAATAATAGCCAGCCGGTATCATCGCAATGGTTTTATGATGATGGGAAAGACCCTAATTCGCTAAAAAAAATGCGGTACGATTTGGTGACATTTACTACAAGCGGAAAAGGAGATATCCGTCACATCAGCATTGTTCCGCAGCACCTGGTTGGCAAACAAAAGAAATTTAAATTACAGCTTGAGGGGAAAAATGTAGCATCGGTTAAATTTTCAAACCAAACTAAATACACCATAAGCGGCAACGAAATAGATTTTGACTGGAACGGTACGCCCCTGCAAATAGATATTAAAACCTTATAACATCGGTATGAATAAAATTACAGCACTGGTAATGGGCCTTGTTTTGTTTTGCTGCAGCGTAAAAGCGCAGGATCTATGGATAATAAAGGCTGATAAGATAGACCCGGCAAATTATTATGGTGTTACCGTTGCCAACGGTATGCTGGGCATTGTATCATCGCCAAATGCGTTAGAAATAAAGAATGTGGTGCTTGCCGGTGTATATGATACTTATGGACGGGGCAGGGTAAGTAATTTTATAGCCAGCTTTAATTTGCTGAATGCATACCTGCAATTTAATGGCGACGACTGGGACCCAAGCCTGGTTAGCAATATGCACCAGCAATTGGATATGCAGCATGCATCGTTAACAACAACTTTTGATTATGGCGATGTGGCATCGGTAAAATATACTTACTACGCCTTAAGGCAATTGCCGTTTTGTGTACTGATGAATGTAGCAGTAACTGCTAAAAAGGATGTAAACATGACCGCTGCCAGCGTAATGCAGGCGCCGGACGCGTTACGAGACGTGCAAAATTATTATAACGAAGTGGATGGGCCGCATGGCACCATCAGCCTGCTTACCTCGACTGCGAAAAGCCCAACAGGTAAATTGCAGCTATGCGCCTCGAACGCTTTTATTTTTAACGACAGTGCTAAAGCGCAGCCGCGCTTAATGCACGAAATGCTGGATGCCAATATGCATTCCATGCGGTTTAGTAAGGAAATGAGCGCGGGGCAGACGTATTCATTTTCGATTGTAGGCTCATCCATTACCTCGGCCCATACCGCCGACCCGCTTAACGAGGCGGAACATTTAACCATATTTGCCCAGTTGCAGGGGCGCGATGAACTGATAAAGGCGCATAATCAAGCCTGGGACAAGCTTTGGAAAAGCGATATACAGGTGGATGGCGACCCGCAGGCGCAGCAGGATATACATAGCATGCTGTACCATTTATATTCTTTTTCGCGCGAGGGGACTGCTTACGCGCCGTCGCCAATGGGTTTATCGGGTTTGGGTTATAATGGGCATATTTTTTGGGACTCGGACCTTTGGATGTTCCCTGCTTTGCTGGTATTGCATCCGGAAATAGCCAAATCGCTCGTAGAATACCGTTATGAACGATTGGAAGCTGCGAAACAAAATGCCTTTGCGCATGGCTATAAGGGCGCTATGTTCCCCTGGGAAAGTTCGGATAACGGAACGGAAGAAACGCCGGTAGGGGCATTGAGCGGCCCGTTTGAACATCATATTACCGCCTGCGTAGGTTTAGCCGCGTGGAACTATTACTGCGTAACGCAGGATAAAGAATGGCTGAAGGAAAAAGGCTGGCCGTTAATATCGGCCACTGCTGACTATTGGGCGAGCAGGGTTGAGCGTAACGGGCCGGGGCATTATGATATTAACAACGTGGTAGCTGCCGATGAATGGGCGGAAGGAATAGATAATGATGCCTTTACCAATGGCGCTGCAAAAGCCGACCTGCAATGCGCCGCACTGGCTGCAAAGATATTGGGGATAAAGGCAAATATCGATTGGGCCGATGTAGCGCAAAATATCCCCATACTTAAATTCCCCGATGGGGTAACCAAAGAATTTGCCACCTACACCGGCGGCGGCATTAAACAGGCCGATGCGAATTTGCTGGCCTATCCGTTAAAATTGATCACCGATCAGGTCCAGGTAAAAAAAGACCTGGAATTTTACGAAACTAAAATACCGAACTCCGGTACGCCGGCTATGACACAAGCCATATTTACCGTGTTATATGCCCGTTTGGGTAACGCCGGTAAAGCGTATCATTTTTTTAAGGATGCTTATGAACCCAATTTACTGCCGCCATTTAGGGTAATAGCCGAAACTAAGGGCGGTACCAATCCCTATTTTGCTACGGGGGCGGGTGGTATTGTACAAAGCCTGCTGATGGGCTTTGGTGGATTGGATATTACGCCAACAGGTATTACCCAGGTTAAAAGCGTGCTGCCACCCAACTGGAAATCACTAACTATTACTGGTGTGGGTACCGATAGAAAAACCTATACCGTTAAATAGGAGAATAAAAATTGCAATTATTACACATTATTAACGCACTGCTTATATATTTGGAAACGCTAAAACGTTAACCCTGAAACCACATTATAAACTAATACCATGGAAATAATTTTTGGAGTAATTTTTCACTTTATTGGCGGCTTTGCTTCCGGTAGCTTTTACATCCCTTATACAAAAGTAAAAGGCTGGGCATGGGAAAGCTTTTGGATAGTTGGCGGCATATTTTCATGGCTAATAATTCCCCCGTTAGCGGCATGGCTAACCATCCCCGGGTTTGGCGATATAATTGCAGGCGCGAGCCACACGGTTTTAATGTACACGTATATATTCGGCGTGCTTTGGGGCATAGGCGGGTTAACATACGGGCTTGGCGTACGCTATTTAGGTGTGGCTTTGGGCAGTTCAATTATTTTAGGTTTATGTTCGGTATTCGGGGCATTAATTCCATCGGTATATTACCAGTTCTATCCAAAAGAAGGCAAGGATACCATATCTGACCTGACGAACAACCATTGGGGCCAATTGGTACTGCTGGGTATATTGGTTTGTATTATTGGCATTGTAATAACCGGTAAAGCAGGAATGCTAAAGGAAAAAGAGCTTTCGCGCGATAAAGAAGTGGCCACCAATAATACCGAATACAAATTTGGGCTGGGTATTTTTGTGGCGATAATATCGGGTATATTAAGCGCCTGCTTCGCTTTTGGTATTGACGCGGGTAAGGATATGGCCAACGTAGCTAATACGGCATGGCAGGCTATCCACCCAAATTCGGGTAATTTCCTGTATGAGAATAATGTTACTTATGTGGTAATACTTTGGGGCGGGTTAACCACCAATTTTATTTGGTGTATGATATTGAATGCCCGTAACAAAACTTTTGGCGATTATACCAACGCTAAAAAACCGTTGCTTAGAAACTACCTGTTCTCGGCGCTGGCGGGTACAACCTGGTTCCTGCAGTTCTTTTTTTATGGCATGGGCGAAAGCAGGCTGGGCAATGGTGCAAGCTCGTGGATATTGCACATGTCGTTCATTATCCTGGTGGCCAATATGTGGGGCATCGTACTAAAAGAATGGAAAGGCGTCAGCCGCCGTACATTTACTACGCTAATTATTGGCATAGTGGTAATTATTCTTTCGGTATTAATAGTAGGTTATGGCAATTCAATAAAACCATTACCGTAATGGCCGATGATTAAAACAATTAATGACAAAATTGAATTTTTATATTTGTGAAGCATCTTCTACGCAAGGCAGGCGGATAACCTGTCTATTGTAGAAGATCCCTCGTTCCTCGGGATGAAAAAAAGTAAAATCTGCTCGTATAATGTTTCTTATTACTTTTTTAACGGGTTCTAACACCATTAACAAAAACGTATAGGCTATGATAAAAACAGCTACTTGCCGTGTTTTTTGCATAGCCATATTTAGCTTTATAAGCATTAGTAACCTTTACGCACAGGATTATAAGAACCAGTTTACGCTTACTTCAGATAACGACCAGTATGTAAACCCCAACCACGACAGGTATTATACCGATGGTGTTTTTTTTAATTTTACACATGCGCTAAAACACAATACGCTTCATAGCTCACTTGCCAAAAAAACACTGGAATTTGAGTTTGGCCAAAGGATATACAACGCTTACACAGCCAGCACAAATAAGCTACAGCCCGATCCTTTTGTTTTTAAACGTTATAGAATTGACAGGCCATTTACCGCATATTTATTTGCGGGAGCAGCACTTAATTTGCTTTATAAAAACGAAAACGCGTTAAGGCTGGACGCGGAGATAGGCGCTATAGGCCCCGCGGCCCTGGGCGAGCAGGTACAAACCGATTTCCATAAATTTTTCGGCCTTTATAAAGCGCGTGGCTGGCCATATCAGCTTAAAAATGCCCCCGGTATAAATTTAAAGAGCGATTATAAAATGTTTTTATACCGTAACAGTGGCAACTGGTTCGATATGGCTTTTAACCCCACCGCCTGGTTGGGGAACACTTTTACCGGGGCAAGTGCAGGTATGCAGTTCAGGTTTGGTAAGATAGATAAGCTATTCCAATCAACCATGACCAACAGCCGGGTAAGCAGTGATGCAGGCGAGCAGCAAACACATGAGTTTTACTTTTTCACAACACCGCAGATAAATTATGTAGCCTATGATGCCACCATTGAAGGAGGGTTGGGCCTAAGCGATAAAGGGCCGGTAACATTTGGTATATATCACTATGTTTACCAGCAGCAGTTCGGGTTGGAATTTGCTTCGGCACGATGGTCGGCTAATTATATAGCTTATGTACGATCAAGAGAAGTAAAAAGCACCGCTTTGGGCGATCAGTGGGCCTCCATCAGCCTTGCTTACAGGTTTGGTAAAATTTAACCACCGCGTTGCCGTTACAGATATATTGAAAAGGATAACAGTGAGTAAAAGCAAAATACTATCTTCAATAAAAATACCCCACCACTATTGTAATAATGAATTTTAAACGTCTTCTTTTCCTGGTGTTTTTTTTAGGCTGCGGATTAACTGCCAGCGCTAATTATAATTTCAACGCGCGTTGTTTGCAGGCTTACAAAGCGATATTTGATTTCAGGCTGAATGATGCCAGGGCGCTTATACAGCAGGAAAAGCAACAGAACCCGCAAAATGGTATCCCTGTTTTATTAGATAACTATATTGATTATATCAGCCTGTTGACATCAGACAACAAAACAGATTACAATAAGCTGGCAGGCCGAAAGGGAGACAGGATAGACGCACTGGAAGAAAATAAAGAAAATTCGCCTTATTACCTCTTCGCGCAAGCAGAGGTTTATTTACAATGGGGGCTGATAAAAGGAAAGTTTGGCGATTATATGTCGTCGGCTAGTGATTTGAAAAAAGCGCGGGGATTGCTGAAAGATAATGCTGAAAAATATCCTGATTTTTTACCCAACCAAAAAAGCCTGGCATTAATAGATGTTGTATTTGGTTCGCTGCCATCAAACTTAAAGGGTTTCGCCAAATTCCTGGGTATGTCGGGTAATATACAGGCCGGCTATTCGGAGCTGGAAAAACTACGGACGCAGATACCCGGCAGTCAGTATGCTTTTTACAAAACCGAGGTGATATTTTTTTTATGCATTATGGATGTTGATGTTATGCATGACAGGAATAATTACGCCAAACTTAGCGCCTACGTGGCCGGGCTCGATAGCCAAAGCATATTGCGTACTTACCTGCAGGGGTATATTGCAGCGCGCACCGGGCATAATGACGATGCGATTGAAAACTTAATGTCGATACCTAAATCAAACCAATATATTGACCTGCCGATAGCTAATTATTTAATTGGCAACGCGAAACTTTGCCGCATGGACGGTGATGCCTGCGATTTTTTACTGGCATACATCAATAGTTATAAGGGGATAAATTATATCAAGGATTCGTATTTGAAGATAGGCTATTTCTACCTGCTGAAAAATGATGAGGCTAAGTATAATTACTATGTGAAGCTGGCACGCACAAGGGGGTATTCGGTTGATGAGAAAGATAAGCAGGCGCTGGAAGAAGCCAATGATGTACGGCCTGATAACGATCTGCTGCGCGCCCGTTTTTATTTTGATGGTGGATATTATAACAAGGCACTCGCCCTGTTACAAAATAAGCAGGAGGCAGATTGTAAAATATTGCGCGATAAAATAGAATTGAATTACCGCCTGGGCAGGGTATACCAGTTATTGAACCGGTACAATGAAGCAGTAGCCAGCTACCAGCGGGCGATAGCGTTAGGGAGATCGACCAAATACTATTACGCTGCCAATGCCGCGCTGAACGCCGGTACCATATATGAGTATATTAAAAGCTATGACCAGGCGGCGAACTATTACAAAATGGCCATTAGCATGAAAGACCATGAATACCAGAGCAGCATAGATACCCAGGCTAAAGAAGGCCTGGAACGGATTCACCGTTAGTCTTAAGTCTAAAGTCTTTAGTCTGGAGTCTATAGTTAGCTTCCAAATGTTTTGACTTAGGACTTTAGACTCCCGACTATAGACTAAAAATTATAGTTAATAGGTTCATCAGTATATCTGATGTTGCGCTGTATAGATTTGATGTGGTATTCGTTCACTTTTTTCTTGAGGGCCTCAAAGTCAAAATCGTGGTTGGTGCCGCAATCAAGCATGGAGGCGTGGACTGTTGGGCTTAGCGCCTCAAAGTATTCGATGGTAGTGCTTGCCCAGATGAGCTGGCAATCACCTTTAATTTTAGGAACTATCTCATACAAACCTTCATCAAACTTGATATAGCGGATATAACAGCTTTCCAGCTTGCCCTGCGGGTAAAATAGCAGCAGGTTGCCGGGTTCGGATAATATTTCGGCGGCGTATTCAAAGCTTTCCTGGATAGAGCGTTTGCCGGGTTCGACAGAAAAACTGCCGATATAGCGCAGCCATTTGTTTTTCTCCATTTGCTTTTTTAGCGACATGATGTACAGGCGCTTCATGTTGTGCTTTTTAAGGAATGTTTTCCTGAATACATAAAAGGCCCAGAACCCGTCCCAAAAACTGAAATGATTGGCCATGTAGATATAGGAGTGGCCGGGCTTAAGGTCGATGTCGTCAATAATAAGCTTACTGCAACGAATATTGAACACCACGCCGCTTAGCCAGCCGAAGAATTTCAGCATATACAGGGGCAATGGTTTTGATTTAATGATCATAATAATAAACCGGCTAACGCGGCAACAAAGTCCTTGTCTATCATCTCGTGGTCTTTGTCAAGTATTACCACCTCGGCCTTATTCAGCTTTTTTAAAAATTTAGTACCGATACGCGGCGGATACATGGCATCGCGTTTGCCAAATATAAAAATGCTGCGGATGTTTTGTTTAATTAGTGTGCTTATTAATTTGTCCTCATCGGTTTCAAACAAGCGCAAATAGGTAAAGCTGGCGTAAAGGTTAAAGCGCAACTCGGACGTGTCTATTTCTTTATATAGAATATTCCGGCCCACATCATCTATCCAACCAAGGTATTTGCTGAAATTCAAAACATTTATCAATGCCTTTTCGCTTTGGGTAAAACGCTCGAGCAACTTGTTGCCTAAATTGTATTTACTGAACGCGCGTATCAACATCCCCGGGTTTATGGATGATGGCGCGGCTACAATGTATTCATCAACGCGGTTGCCCATTTCCTCAACCACTACAGTGGCAAAGTGCGAACCCATAGAATAGCCGATAACAGAAAAGCGGTCGATATTTTCAAATGCGCAAAACTCTGCTATCAGTTCGGCAAAAGCTTTTTTTGTGATAGGCTTTTTTACCTCGGCGAGGCTTTGGTTATGAAGCTTGGTTTCTTTATGGAAAAAAAGATCGAAGCCGATAAAAGTATATTTGCTGCCCAGCGCAGGTTCGAGCGATAGGAATTGCTTGCCATGCATGCCATAGCCGTGGAAGCACAGCATAGTTTGTGGGCCAGTACCAAATTTGTAGTAATGGAGTTTAATTAAAGCGTTCTCAAAGTAATGCGACGTCAAAGGCTGATCTCAATTAGTGCGATTGCCCAAATATAGTCGCCATCGTGCGATATTGTTAAACTAATTTTAAACCTGCCGGGATGTTTGTGCATCACCACATAAGGGCGACCGCCGGGTTTTTCCCTTAATATCTCTATTTTTTTAAACGGAAGGGCCGAAGGTTCTAACTGTTTAACCGCTTTATACACTGCTTCTTTTGCGGCCCAGGTTGAGGCATAATGCAGGTCGGCATCATCAAACTGATCGCAATAAGCTGTTTCGGCAGGGGTGTAAATTTTTTTTTTGAAGAGGTCGTTGAGCGATAACTTAAAATCGGGCAGGTAAACAAGGTCGTTGCCAGCGGCAAATTTGTCGCTGATGGTAGCTGTAACCGATGCATCAAGTTTATTATTCATCAATTCCGAGGCCCATAATGTTAAAGCCGCCATCAACATAATGGATATTCCCGGTTACTTTTTTCGATAGCGGGGAGAAGTAATATAAAGCCGTATCGCCCACATCGCCTGCATCAATATTACCTAAAGGCGCGGTGAACTTGCCCATTTTGCGCAGCTTGCGCGCGCCATAAATTACGCCTGCTGATGTGGTCATTACAAGACCTGCTGATATGGCGTTTACCCGTATTTTTTTATCCCTGAAATGGCTGGCAAGGTAGATAACTATGTTTTCCAGTGCAGCTTTATTAATTGCCATGCCCGCATAAGATGGGAACACCCGTTGTGAGGCGTTATAGGTAAGCGTTAGTATCGATGCGTTTGGAGCCAGTAGTTTTTCAGCTACACGGCAGATACGGATTAGGGAATATGCACTTATGTTGAAGGAATCCATCAGATCCTCAAAAGGTATATCGAGATAGGATGGCATTTCCTGCTGACCGGTGGCTGCCTGGGTGTAATATATTACTTTGCTTGTGCCGAAGGCTACGCCGTGCAGGATATAATCAATAGGGCCGAGGCCGTTG
>Ga0206874_1177_pt1 | contig 16179 bp, 21 predicted proteins | sample Alteio_BWOrgCont_12_FD_152629 | JGI IMG/M metagenome (GOLD analysis project Ga0206874, IMG submission 152629) | Enriched cells from forest soil in Barre Woods Harvard Forest LTER site, Petersham, Massachusetts, United States -... | ecosystem: Environmental > Terrestrial > Soil > Temperate forest >...
TTTAAATGGTTGCAAGATAACCGTCCGAATTATCATTTGAGGCTGGAGGAGCGAAATGGTTCTTCTAAACCTATCGCCGATCTCTTGATAGCTTCGGATACCAGTTACACGCTGAAGGACACCACGCTGCTTTTGCCCGGCAGGACCTATCAATGGACGATCCTGCCGTTATTATCCAATGAACAGCCGGTTTATGTCCTGTTTAAGGTGGGTAAATTGCCACCCGTCAATAATTTGAATAGCGGGCTAGCTTTGGTTAACCAATCAGCGCTACTTGATCCGGAGATCAAAGAGGTATTCAGGATTTTGTGTGTTGAAGACGCGGGCAGCTATTCTGAAGCGCAGGAGATGTTCCTGAAAGCATTGGCACGAGCGCCTTCCTCTTTGTTGTTGAAAAAAAGTTATACTGCATTTCTCGACGAAGTTATTTCACACAATAAACAAAAACAGTGATGAAAAAAGTAATGATAAATGCTACCGGGCTCACGTTAATGCTGATGCTCTGTATATCTTTTCATCTCCATGCGCAAACTGACACCCTGGATATGGGCTCCGGTACCTGGTTAGTCTGTGCATTTGATCGGTGAGCGAATCCGAAAGCAAAAAACACGATCAGGAGCTGGCGTTTAACTTTCATATAGTTTCCTCCTTAAATAAGTTTTAGCATTATTCACTAGATAAGTATGATCTACCCATTCATAGAAATGCAGCAGAAATCCGCAGTTGAACACAGGAATAAGAAAATTCATTGGTTCGAGTTTGAACCCGTGGTCAAGAGCGGTTGCCGCTGCCGCCATCAGTGCTAATAAAATGACAACGAACGTGATGTCGAAAAAATAATGATAAAGATATTTATGATGGTGATGCAGATAAATAAACAGTAAAACACAGCCATAACAAAACATCCAAACATATAACTGAAGGAAAGGCGTTTCCTCCACATAATCACTTTTCAGGATCATAGAGAGTATTTGGGCATGATATTCAATGCCTGACATATCCGGCAGGCTTTTGCCGATCATACCATTGAGCGGCGTATAGTGCATATCTTCAAGATCCGTGGTGTCAATATTTCCCAATAGTACTATCCGATTGGCGACATCCAACGAATCGGGCATCGAATCGATCACCTGGTAGCGGGGGCCTCCTGCCTCGAGTTTTCGATAATTGATAATTTTTTCAGACTGCAGAGCCGAATTCGTCTTTTCAAACTCCTGCTGCGACATTGCCATTTTAGCGATGGCAACCTCAAACGTCGTATCTACGGTTTTATCCTTACGATACAGATAAGGAAAAAAAAAGCGCTTGACCGATAAGCTATGTTCCTGAAATATAAATCCAAACCGGAGTGCCTGTTTGATAGAATCCGCGTCCATCATCTTTTGATAGAAAGGTAAGTCTAACACATCCGGACCGTGCTTACCTGTTGATTGATCCAAACGGCCGAAGACGGCTTTGGCTCTCACTTTGTTAAAGGCGGCCAGCAGGTCGGCATCTCCGGTGGTATCCTCTTTTTCAAAACTAAGATCTACGCCCAGGGATTTGAAAGGATACTTTGCGATCCGGTTTACCTTTTGAGCTATCTGCGCTCTATTGTCCTGGCTGCAGTTCAAGATAACAATGTCAGGATCTTGACGGTCGACCTGATGGGTATAGGCAAAGCAAAAATCTGACAACTCAAAGTCATGTATTTTAGCTTCGTAGGGGTTCAGCGCATGCGCAAAACCGAATAATGTGCCGAATGTAACTTTCAGCATAAATCCTGCTGAAATGCAGAAAACCATAATGAACAGAGGCCTCAAAAAGAAGCCAAACCGCTTTCTTTCGGGATCGAAAATGCTGATCTTCAGAACGGGCTTTTTCTTATGGACATTGCGGTTCATGATAAAATGGTTTGGTCATGTAAATATATCTTTTAGCACAGTATTTATTGCAAAATATTTATCTTTTTATCAATTAAATTGTCTGAATACCAGTAAATTAAAATCTTATATACACCCGCTAATAACGGCTTGGCACGTACTTCTCCCCTTAACCTTTATAGCCGATTGCCATAAATCAGCAATAACGCAACGCTGGCGGGAGTGAATGCAGCGCGCGGTGGGACAAATGCTTGCGGATATTGTCTAGTGCCGCGGTCATATGGTTGCGAACCGTATTGGAAGAAATATTCATTTCGTCAGCGATCTGGTCATAGGTCAGGTACTGCTCCTGGCTGAGGCGGCAAACCCTTTGCTGCCGTGCGCGTAATGACCGCACGGCATCCTCAATAACCTCCAGGTAGTCCCGTAACACATAGTCGTTTTCGGCATAGGCCGGTTCTTGCTGCATGCTCGTCCAAACCTTTTCGGCCAGGGCCTTTTCACGCGCGGCTTTCTTCAAAAAGTCCAGGCCCTCGTTGGTGGTGACCCGGTTCAGTCAGCCAGGCAAGTTTTGTATGTCGAAAATATTGTGCCGCTGGTTCCAACGTTTTAGCACATTCTGCACGATCTCGTCGGCAGCATCATTGGACTTCGCGACCTGCATGGCGAAACGCCGCACCTTGGGCCGGAAACGACCATAGAATTCAGCGAACGCCCCCTCATCGCCCTGCGCCAGCAATTCCTGATCCGTGTAACGCCCGAGCGCCATACAATAGTTTGTTCAACCAAATTTAACGAAAACCGTCCTGCAAATTAAATATTTGCATGTTAAGCCCATGTAAATTGTTTGCTTGCCCGCCCGCTTTTATGCAGTTTGAGCGATTTCGTTGTAATGATATTTGCTGAAGACGGTTTTCGCATCTAAAAAGTGGGCACTGGAGCCCCTGAAAGCCGTATCAACCAGCCATATTAAAATACACCATAAATATTTAGGAATGATATTTATTTATTTCGTATTTTCATGCCATCAACCACCTGTCCTTATGCGTTTTAACTTTATCAACCTATTTTTAGTCGTGGTCCTGCTACTCGTCTGCGGCCGTGTCACCGCCCAACGCCAGATCGGCCAGTCGCCTGCACAGATCAAACGGGATATCCTGAATTCATTTCTTTTCAAAGGTGCCGATATATTCTACGGTTCGGCCACCTTCAGGCCGATCAGCGATGAACCGGTAGCACTCGCGGACAGCGACCGCACGTTGCTCGACAAACAAGTCCAGGACCTGTTCGGGCAACTGATAAAAGAGTATAAACGCAAGCGCGAAGTGATGGCTGCCTACCTGGGACTGCCGGATCTGCCCAAGAATTTAAAGCTGCAGGTGCTATTGACCAATAACCGCGGCGGAGCCAATATCCAGGAAGCGGGGAGCGGGTATGCGATCCGCATAAGTCAGTCGCTGATACAATCGGATTACCGCGCCAGTCTACTTACAGCACTGACCCCTGCGGTCCGGGAAGCCATCAAAAAAAGTGCAGACTCTTTGCACACACAGCTTGATACGACTGTTAGTGAAGCAAAGGTATTTGATGCGATGAAAAACATGAAAAAAAATGTGGAACAGTATAGCACCAATATCCCCAACCTATTTTCCTCGGACATGGGAAGCGGCCTGGATTTTATGCTCGGATATTTCCAAATGGCCGATCTGGGACACGCAATGGAAGTTCTGGAAAAACAATACCTGGGCACTCTATTGTTTGCGCTGGCCCATGAAATGGGGCATGCCGCGCTTGGCACGGTCGTTAAGCCGGATGGGGCTGGGGCGGACTGGTTCCGCAAATCGGAGATTGATGCAGATCGCTTCGCCACCTGCCTTTTATCGAATGTATTTATGGTGCTCGGTGTGGAAACAGTCCGAATCAGCAATGGTTACAATAGCGGCAACATGTATTTTCTGGAAAAGGCCGATGCCGAGGGTTTCCTCGGCTACAGTATTTTCTTTAATAAAGCGTACGAACTCACTTACCAGAGCTCTCCAGGCTATGATCCTGGCGCTTACCCGGATCCGGCCGAACGCCTGGACGCCTCGAAAAATATTTTCAGTGCTGTATTTGTAGCGGACAGGCCAAAGATCATCCGGAAATTTGAGCGGCGGCAATATTGGTCAGTACTGACCGGAGGATTTTCAAAAAGGATCACCGAAGCTTTCGGATTTTTATAATGAAAAGAACTATGAGCAGAATATTATGTTTGCTTGCCTTCTTGCTGCTGATGGCCGGGGCAACGATGGCGCAAGCGCCGCAGGATTCGGTCACTAAAAAAGTGAAATTCAATTACCGCAATCCGGGCAGCGGACTGGGTCCGGATCCGACTGTGCACATCATTCACGTTAACGCCGAGAACACGGCCGCTTCGCGGGTTATCTTGGCTACCTTACAGACGCTGAATCTGTCTATCACCAATTTAGGCAGCGGTGCGACCATGTTGCAGCCGGATAGATCCTATCAAACAGACACCAGTTCAGTTTCCGCCGCAGAGATCCAACAACATAATACCGCCAGTCCTTTGACACCACTGCCGGCCAGGCATTATGCTATTAAATATATCTTTTTGTATAAGGTTGATGCAGTCAACCAGGAAATCAGTTTCAATGTAAGTGCCATATTGGTACAAAGGGGCGGCGCGGGGCCCTGGTCTCCTTATATCAGTCCATATTCCGGTTTCTTTTTCAGCCGGCTGATCATCGGTCAGATCAAAAAAAAGATGGATGAACTTTACCCTGTAATATCCCACTGATATGAGCACATTCTTAAAACAAAGATGGATATTGACCTTTACCTGGCTGATCTTCTTCGTGGGTATCCTGCTGCTGATCGAGAGTTTTTTTAGGTTCAAGGATAAAGACGGCATCACCTTACTCATACCGGAAGACAGGACAGCCTGCTGGGGGCCCGTAAGAAGCCTCTATTTTCCTTACTTGGGTGCGATAGTCGCTTTTTGGTTCATCCGCCCCTTGCCGGCGCCAAGGAATGACGAAGCGATGAAACAGCGTTTTATCCTGGCGCTGATCTTTTCAGTATTGTTCAACCTGATCATTATTTATTTTATGGCCCAGATCTATATCTCCGGTAACCAAAACACCAATATTGTCGCAGATATCGGCACGGCTGTCAAAGTTGGGGCTTGGTTCAGCTTTATCGTAGGCCCGATCATTACCTTCTACTTCGGTGCCAAACAGCCCGGATAACTAAAATCGTCCCTGCCTCCTACGGTGCCTTGTCAATGAAAATTTCGCCATCCCCGAACCTTTGTGCTGTCCGGTAAGGCTTCCGCCCGAAAGACGCGAAAGTTACTTGACATCGGGGGACGAAGCATTAACCACTTAGCAACTGGAAATCATGCGAAGCTGTAAAGCGAACACGCATGGGTAGGCGACAACCCGTATCGTAGGATACGACGTGAGTAGTCCCGAATAATAGATATAGTAAAGGCAGTCCCACTACGGGCTGCCTTTTTTATGCCTATGGATTTTTTGATAAATGCTGAACAACTGGCCCAGGTCATCCGGACTGCCGCAGCTATTGCCAAAGGTCATCCATGAACGAACCCGATCAAAGGTGATGGCTGGTATATTTCTGTGCTGGGGATATCGTTCATAGTAAACAACAAGATTTATGATAATGATAACCATCAACCCGGCTAGACTCCTATGGCTGTGCAAGGTTTTTGGTTAATAGCCATTGTCGCCTTTGATTTGTGGGATACTAATTTTGTCGTTCGTTTCCAGTGTGTCGACGTCCAAATTGTCCTAATCTTCTGTGAACTCTTTACAATAAAGATAATTAGTGCAAAGTTTTAATGTATTCATCCATTTTATCGGGTCATTCTCTTCCTTTGGGAAGGCAAAATTTGTTATTAGTGCCCCTGGAGACGATAAAGCTTGGTGATAAAACAATGTTGTAATTACACGCAAGTTGTCGATGCTGGTGATAGTCCCGCAGAAGTCAAGATATATTATATCAAACTTTAGCGGTGTGTATTTAAAGAAATTTTGGATTTTACCCTTGTGAATTTTAACGAACGGAAACTCTGATTCCAGCGCTGAAATGATAGCGGTATCATAAGTTTTATTTTCAGATTCAAAGTCCCAGACATTCTCAGGCAGGACACCATACTTAACCAAGACACTCAGATCATTTTCTGGGTTGGGGCCAGAAAAATATGCTACACGCAACTCGGAAGGCGACTTTAATTTTTGATTAGAATTAAAAAAGTGCTCCCATTTTTTCAAATTTTCATCTTATAAAGTTTCAGTAAATTCTTTATCAAATTTATTATTACCAGAAGTTAAGAATTCTTTAACTCTTCGTACATAATCAACTCCTATGAGGGAGGGTTTATCCTTGGCTGTGGTCAAACTTTTGATCGCATTCGCAAGAACCAGTTGCCTTGCAATTTCTTTCTCTTCCTGATTATAATCCATGGTAATTAATAATATATTTTATGCTGCAACATACGGCTGTCGACATTAAGCTGTAATTGCTTGGTTCCAGTCACTTACTTTGCGAAAAGTATTATTGGGATTGAGACTGCTGGTGGAACCGAGCACATAGATCGGTGTTTGAATCAGGTAGCGTCCATAACGCTATTTTCTTCGAAATTCTCCAAAGCAGCTTGCATTTAGCCCAGTGTGGGGCTACGCTAAAACACAAACTACGTCCTGAAGTGTAAGCATTTGCAATATCTCAGATACAGCGTCAATTAAATCGCTTTTTTCATTAGAGATCTACAAAGCCTTTCTACGATATTTTGGCCAATTATTCACTTGTCCAACCAGTTTCGTAGAATTCAAGTTAGAATAATGCAACTTTGCATAATCTTTAAAAGACCGAATCGTTTCAATATTATCCCATTCCATCGCAGTGAAACAAAGCAATGGCCGCTTTTTAGTATACATCATAAAATTATATAATTGCAAATAAGGGGGGGCTTTTTTATACGCCTGCTCAATGAGTTCAGTATACAAAGACCTCTTCAGTATCTTTTTGAATTCTATCACGAGATTATAGGTATCTATATGCAATATACCCCACTTTATCAGTTCAGCCATATGTGGTAATTCTTTATCATCGAAGAACAAATACAAGTAGGTAATGAAGTCGAATTCTGTAGCATCACAAAGGTCTGTGCTGAAATGAGCATAAAGCTTTTTAAAAGTCTCTAAAGAAAACCCATCCTTAAGCTTATCCATTACAAAACGGATAACTTCATTTTCCTTTTCAATTATTTGCTCTAAGTCAGGCCCTTTGATGCTGCCATCCGGTAGTTGCATAGCGTACTTCGGTTTAGAGAATAATTCAAAATAATAGCTTTTAAAAAAAATGGTCTTTCGCTCATAAGTTACCTGTACATATAGTGGATAGGTAAGTTGCCCATGAAAATCAACCTGCTTTAGCCGGTCATTTAGGTAGGTCTTGAAACTTATTTTCATTTATTTTAAAAATATTTTTAATTGAGTTCTGCTGTTTTTGAACAGGTTCAATGTTAATAATTGCATTACAATATATCAAATCTCATCAAAAGCCACTAAATCTAACTATGTCAATGCTGATTTAATAACTCAAAGATAATCATTTGTTTTGACATGTTTTATTTTATCAAAACATTACTTTACATTTGTTTTAATATCATTCCAACCTTAGTGTAAGTAACTGGGGATCAACTCCACAATACTGCAGAGGTAAATGATAATTATGAAATATTAACAATTAATTTATTAGTGATGACAGCAATTGAGTTGATTACAAAAGAGGATCTGAAGGCGTTTAAGAAAGAATTACTGGAAGATATCAGGGCTATTGTTCAGCCGGGAAAAGGACAACAAAAGCAATGGTTAAAAAGCAATGAGGTAAGAAGCTATTAAACATTTCACCGGGGACACTGCAAAATCTGCGTGTTAATGGCACCCTTACTTATACTAAAATCGGGGGCATGATGTATTACAAATTGGAAGACATTTATAAAATTCTGGAAGGGGGTGGTAATTGAAGTCGATCATTAAGGATAAAGAATTAGCGATTTACGCAGAACGTGTTAAGCTTATGGGTAGCAATCAGCTATTATACGCCACCCACGTAAGTCTATTCACCGCAGTATTTGTCAGCTGGCAGAGAAGTGGATTCAAAAGTCCTTTTCCAGTTAGTCGCAGGCAGTTGATGTCATACAGTCGGATTGCATCATTTGCTACTTATCACAAATGTGTAAAGGAGTTAGTCGTTTTTGCTGTTCCCTATCATGTTTTGCTATGGCATTGCTAATGCTTGTGCTTACATGATGCCATCTTAGGCTTTTGTCTTTAAGAATCACAGGAACATTAAAATCAATATCCTTATGGTAAAGAAGCGAGTTGCGTGCTTGCGTCTGATTCACATTGGGATATTTACTACTATAAAATTCCAGTATGTCTTTATACTCAAATTCCTGGAGTAGGTAGTGAATATCAATAAAGTCTTTGATTCGCTGCCCGCTATGAACTATCGCATTTATTTTCATGGCGGCAATATCTTCTAAAGACATCATCCGAATACTTTGAATGGTTTCGATTTGTTTAACTGCCGGGTATTTATGACTAATCAGATCAAAATCCACGTTGGAAATACTCCCGCTGACGTAGTTGCTTTGTTGCCTTCTGATTAATGCCTGATATTGTTTTTCCAAATGGGTCGCTAATTTTACGGCATCAAAATCCCCAATATTAAAGAGGTCTATATCAACAGATTCTCTGTGGCCTAGCTTTAGTGCTAAAGCCGTTCCGCCAACAAGGTAAAAAGAGTTGAACTGCTGATCTTGCATCAGCTTTTGAATTAAATCCAGTGTCCCTGGTTTAACTGTTTCTTCGTGTAACATTTGAGCTCAGTTTTGCTCAATTGAAAATATTCACAAACAGCTTCTACAGTCATATCTGTCAAATAATTGATTTCTTCTTTTAAAGCATGGACAAGATTATCGCTGCCATAAAATCGTATCATTTCCGCCCAGTCTGAACGATTGCCTTTATTAAGCACCCGCTCCATAATAGTTAGCCTTGATCTCCTCCAATCAATTTTATCAAAATCAAAATCCCAAAATAATACAGGCGACAAATTGGGCCTGCTGATTTTTTGTATCAGCGGTTGTCGTTCTATTTTAACTTCGTCATTTTCAAATGGGACCTTTTTTTTTGAAAGGTAATTATTAAGGGTATGATAATTAAAATCCGGGTAGCTATCGCAAAAACCTTTCAGACTTGAAAATACATCAATCTCTATGCCCGCAAAACGTTTCCATTGCACCAACACTACTCGTTTATTGATTCCTTTTATCATACCCAAATCTAACCATAACTGAATAAACTGCCTAATATTTGTGAATATTTGTCAATTGATGGTTAATAATTAGTTAATTGATGATAACTTGATTTTAAGAGCAGCCATATCGGAACTGATCTTATGATCCATTACCTTGGCATAAATCTGCGTGGTCTTGATGCTGGTGTGCCCCATCATCTTCGCCACGCTCTCGATAGGAACACCGTTATTAAGCGTTACAGTGGTCGCAAACGTATGCCGGGCAATGTGGAAAGTCAATAATTTGGAAATGCCGCACAAGTCAGCAATTTCTTTTAAATAAGCATTCATCTTTTGGTTACTCATTATCCAGTTCATCAGCCAACGCTACCTCGCCGATCTTTTCATTGGTCGACGGATTGATAATTTCAAAAATGCTTTTACCATGCGGTGTTACAAATTCACCGTTGATATAAATTTGACTTGCTTTTTTCATTTTTCTGTGTTTTTAATTGTTACACAAATTTATTGACCTCATCGGCCACCAACTTTGGCGAAAAGGTCAAATAATTTTGTTGTGCAGGTCAAAGAGAAATTTTATAGTTGGCTCCTTCCATCACCATAATGGATTTGCTGATATGCCAGAGGAAGGTTGGTGGTATGCAAAAGCGGATAGCCTTAGCAAGGACGATGATCTTAAGGCCGGATATCATCTTATATGATGAACCGACCACCGGGCTTGACCCGGTCACGGCCCGTGATATCGATGAGCTTATCCTGAAACTGCAAAAGAAATATCATACGTCCTCCATCATCATTTCCCACGACATGAACTGCGTAAAAAACACGGCTGACCGTATCGTATTGCTGCTGGAAGGGAAATGTTACACAGAAGGAACCTACGACGAGCTGGAACGCTCGGCTGACGAAAATATACGACAATTTTTTGAATGAATCAAGATGAACAACTACAAACAAAACACAATTAAAGTTGGACTAATGGTAACACTGGCCTCATTGGTGCTGATATCGTTGACAATGTGTATGAATACGCTTTGGGCAGTCCCACCCAACAAATGGAAACCACCGCCGGGACGTTATTCGGTGCCTATAACGCAATCACGGGCTATTTTCAAAACGTCCGCAGTTTCGGCAATGACGAGGCGAAATTCAAATCCATCATGGACGGTACAGCTAAACAAAGGGGACAAACTGCCTTTGACCTTTGCCGGGATTTTGCCAAAAACGGTGCGGATGCGTTAACCCTAAATTAATTAAACGGGGGAGCAATCCCCCTTAAACAAATCATTAACAACATGGCAAACTGGTGTAGTAATACGGTAATGTTCACAGGTGAACAAAGCCAATTAGTAGAGTTGGAAAAGCTGTTTAACGAAATGGCAGAAAAAGAACGGACTGAAAACAAAGGGCAAGTACCCCCTTTCATCGAAGAAGACGGGAACTGGCTTTTTGAAATCACTTGGGATTTTGACACGCTGAATTATGAAACAAAGTGGTCACCGAATATAGAACTGATACAGGAAGTAGCTATGCATTACGGGGTGGGCTTTGTGTACGGCTATTGTGAAACGGGCAACGGCATATTCGGTGAAGCAACCTTTGAAAACGGGGAGTTACAGGACATTTATCTCGAACCGTCCGACTTTGAGCAATACGAATTCGATGATGAAACAAACACCTACACTTTCGAGGGTGAAACCTATGAAAGCGATTTGGAAATTATGGAAATATTACTTGACCGCAAAAGAACCGAAGCTATTAACCTTTAAAAACGGAAAGATGAGCCCTTTAAAAGCATTAAACAATGTACAGAAAGCAAGGCTTTTACACGCCTTGTTCTATCCCGAGATACCCGCCTTTTTGGAGTTTTTAGAAACCCAATGCCACGTCATTGACGACAGCCGGGACGAAATTATCACTAACTGGAAAGTCAATTTGATTAGCGCAGGAATGTGGCTTGAACTGGCGGAAGAAACACAGCGGGTGTTAAACAAATTCGGCAAGGGCTTAAGGACAAGCAGCGCAGTTTTTAGTGAACAGTTATTTGCGGGTTACGGGGCAGTTTTTATGAGCCACCAGTTACTGCAATACATTGAAAACAACCACGCTGACCGCAAATTTAAAACCGCTGTTGATTTATTTTTTAACCCTTAATCCATTTAGCTATGAAAACCATACAGCTTAATTTATATGAGTTTGCCGAATTGGAAGAAACGGCAAAAGAGAAAGCAATCGAAGCAGACCGCTATATTAATGTGGACTATTCGTGGTGGGATTTTACCTATGATGATTTTATCAAAATCTGCCAAACTATCGGGATAACGGTCGATAAGAAAAACATCTTTTTCAGGGGCTTTTATTCACAGGGGGACGGAAGCGGGTTTGTAGCGGAAATTGACCTGCCAGTTTTATTGGACGGCATTGTTAACCAAAAATGGAAAGAATATGCCCCAAAACTGGAATTGGATTTAGCCCTGCCGGAAATTGACAGGCGTGTTTTAAAACTGATTCAGGAAAGCAAACTGGACACAGCCCCGCAAATTACACACCCGCATCGTAACTACTATGTTAAGGCAGAACTCAACGAAAACCTGCCGTATAGTTTGCACGGTTACCCGCTGATAGAAAAGCAACTGGATATATTGGAAGACTGGTTAATTAAAATCGCAGAAACGCTTAACCGTTTCCTGTATAAATCGCTTGAAAGCGAATATGAATGCCAAACTACCGACCAAGCAGTTGCCGGGGCATTGGAAGCCATCGAATACTGGTTTACCTCAGACGGTAAAAAAGCGACCCGCTTAGAAAGTTTATCCTTTAAAAATTCATTAGAAACCCTATGAAAATATACACCCTGAAAGGTAAGAACGGGTTAGCAGATATACCCTTTACCATAGCCGATTCCGTCCTCGGTTTTGAGATACATTTCAAATCCTGTTACAAAAGCGTAATCCATAGACTCCAGGTGGATGTCCGGCTTTTTAAATCTGTGCCATATATAATCTGCCGTTTTGGACCTTACGGTATTATACTTGGTCAACGTGGCCTTTACGAAATCTTTACCTACAAGTTCCTCAATGTTTTTGTTGTGCTCATCAAATATCTCCAGCAGCATCCGTTGTGGAGCATCTTCACCCGCGTACCTTAACTTGATTTTTTCAGCGGTGATAAAATCATCCGTCTGTTTGAGCGCCATAAACGCTGCATGGATTTCGTTGTTAATCGTAATGATCTCCCTATTGATATCCTTTACTTCCTGGCCGGGGCCTTTTACGAATCCTGCCTCCGGGTCCCATTTGTTGGGATCGACCTTCCGGCCCATTGAAATTTCCGCCCTTTTACCCAGGTAGGTAATTCTTGCGTACAGGGGAACGTTCCCTTTTGCATCTGTTTTTCTTTTGTCAGCCCAGATGAGAACTGAGAACCTTTGTGTGCTTTTCATACCACATTTGATTTTAAATTGTTTAACTGCATTAATTTTGAGTTTAAATGAGCCTTTTTGAGGTCATTTTTGTCATATTAAGCGCTTTAAAATCAACCGATTACCTCATAATTCGGTGACCAATATCTTCTCTGCTAAATAGGTCACCGAACTGGTCACTTTTTGGCAGAAAATTCACCCGGTCCCAAATGATCCCGAACCCTCGGACCCTAACCGTTGCGGTCATTTGAGACGGGTTGATATTGCCCGATTTTCATGGTTGCAATAAGCCAGAATCCTGCGTAGTTTTGAGGTGTTTTCAGCTCAAAATTTATGATACTAACTAATTGAATGCCATTTAGTTAACCGTTAATTTTGGACTAATTTAGTGTTTAGAGACAGGCCACCGAATAGGCCACCTGGGTGAGTCATAAAACCTGAGTAGTTATGCGATTTTTTGAGCAAAAAAAAACGCTTAAACCAGATGATTTAAGCGTTTTACGAAGCCTTGCGGCTCTTTTTGCGGAATGGACGGGACTCGAACCCGCGACCCCGTGCGTGACAGGCACGTATTCTAACCAGCTGAACTACCACTCCGGTTATCCAAAGTACTCCTTTGGATGGGGACGCAAATATACGCAAGATTTTTTTTTACACAAGTTGTTTTTGAAAAAACTTAACACTGTCGGCAAAATGCCTTATTAGGTAATATATATTGCGCTATTGTTTAGATATTTAGCAAAAAAATGCACGTATTTAATTATAAAAAAACTTTAAAACAGTTAAAATTTCATCTGTTCTTCATAAATCTTTTTTAATTAGGAAATTAAATTTGCGTTTGTCGCTTAAAAACCTGTAAATTTATGCCTTAGATTAAACACCCTCCGGTGCCGTATTAGTTTTCGTTGAAGGTAATTGTCGCCGGGGAATAATGAAAATTTTAATTGTAAGTTTTTTGGGGAAAGCCGTCCGTATTTGCGGACGGCTTTTTACTCTTTAATGGGCGTCTACAGGCATCTTAACTGCCTTTTTAAATGGCTGCAAATAAAGCAGCGGTATGGAGAATAGCATTACCAATCCTGATACCCAATAAGCATCATCGTAAGTTAGCAATAATGATTGTTTACTTAAAGCGCCTTCAATTGCTGCATATGCCATTTGTGTAGCATCGAGCACAGATTTCCCCTTTGCCTGGAAAGTTTGTATCAGCATGTTAAAGCGCTGTGTAAACGCCGGGTTATATGGATTGATATTACCTATCAGGTTGCTACGGTGAAGCCCCTCACGAAGGTGGATGATGGTTGTAAGTGTGGCTATTCCGAATGAACCGCCTAACTGGCGCATCATATTGTTTAAGCCTGTTCCCTGGCCCAGCTCAGGGCCCTTCAAATCGGCTATTGCCAATGTGGTTAGCGGAACGAATAACAATGCCATACCTACGCCTCTTATTAAAAGCGGAATCAGAACATCGCTTTGCCCGGTGCTCAATGTCGAGTTGCTAAGCATGGTGGTAAACACGAAGAACAAGAACATGCCTATGGTAGCCATAAATTGCGCCGGTATCCCTGCATTGAGCATCTTCCCGATGAATGGCATCATAATAATGGTACACAGTCCTCCCGGGAACAGCAGCTCGCCGGTTTGCTGCGCCGTAAAGCCAAGCAAATTTTGGCAAAATACCGGGAACACGAAGACGGACCCATACAGACCAAAGCCCAGCACAAACGATGTAAACATCCCCACTGCAAAACTTCGATGTCGCATAATACCAAAATTCACTATCGGGTAATCAATGCTTAATTCGCGCCATATAAAACAGATTGTTCCAAGTATTGCGGTAATTGTAAGCACCAGGATATATGTTTTTGAAAACCAATCTTCCGATTCGCCTTTTTCCAATATAGTTTGCAAACTACCAACTGCTATGGCCAGCAGGGCAATACCCCACCAATCCACAGGTTTACCTTTTTGATCTTTTGGTGTCTCCTTTATAAACGTATAGGCGCAGAATGCCGCAATAGCACCAACCGGTATATTTACATAAAATATCCACCGCCATGAGGTATGGTCGGTAATGTAACCGCCAATGGTAGGACCTACTGTTGGCCCCACTACCGCGCCCAAACCAAATAAGGCTGTAGCGGTGCCTATTTGCTCGCGCGGCCAGGTTTCAACCAGTATTGCTTGCGAGGTTGATATTAACCCACCACCTGCTACGCCCTGTAATATTCTGAAAAGCACAAGCTCATCCAAACCGGTTGAATTACCGCATAAAAACGACGCAATTGTAAATACGATTATAGATGTGATAAAGTAATTTTTACGCCCGAAACGGCTTCCTAACCAGCCCGACATAGGTAATACAATTACGTTTGCCACCGCATACCCGGTAACTACCCAGGCAACATCCTCCAGGGTGGCACCCAGGTTACCCTGTATATTGGGTAAGGATACGTTTACAATCGTGGTATCGATCAGCTCCAGTAATGAAGCGATGATCACCGTGATGGTAATGATCCATTTTTTAAAGCCAGTTTCAGCCATATGTTTTTTATTGTAATGTTTTAAATGAGTCTTAAGTCGTTAGTCCTGAGTCAAAAAACTATATAGCTTGACTTTTGGCTTTAGACTAAAGACTCCAGACTTAAATCAGTCTTTATATATAACAGAAACATTCACGCTCATTCCGGGGCGCAGCTTTGCCATGTCCTCTTTGCTTCCGTTAATTTTAATTTTTACGGGCACGCGCTGTACTACCTTTACAAAGTTTCCGGTAGCGTTATCAGGTGGCAGTAAAGAAAACTTAGCGCCTGTAGCTGGTGAAAAATTGTAAACCGATCCGGTTAGCTTTAATTCAGGATAAGCATCAACATCAATATTAACTTTTTGCCCGTTCTGTATTTTATCTAACTGCGTTTCTTTAAAGTTGGCAGTAATGTAAATGCTGTTATCATTAACTATCGAAAACAAAGTTTGCCCGGCTTGCACCAATTGGCCCACCTGTACATTCTTCTTCGATGTTATACCGCTTGAAGGCGATTTAACAATAGTGTATGATAGCTGCAGCTTTGCATAATCAACGTCAACCTGCTTTTGGCTTACACCGGTATGGGTAACGTTCAATTCATTTTTAGTAGCGCCTACCTGCTCCTGTGCTGCTTTGTACTGATCCTGTGCAGCCCTGTAAGTAGCCTGTGCTACTTCCAGATCGGCTTTGGCCTGGTCAAACTGTTGCTGGGTAACTGATCCGTCTTTAACCAGGTTTGAGTACCGCTGATAATCCTTATTGGTTTTATCAAGTCTGGCTGCAGCCGATTCAACCTGCGCCCTTGCGCTTGATGAATTAGCATCATTGGTATAGATCTGCGATTGGCCTACATTTATGTTTGCGCTTGCGCCGGTTTTAGCAGCTTCCGCCTGTTCAAGCTTAACTTTATAATCGTGGTCATCAATTTTTACCAGTACCTGGTCTTTATTAACGTGTGTGTTTTCCTCGAAATAAATGCTGTCAACGTAGCCGCCAACGCGGGCAACTACCGGGCTTATATC
>Ga0206874_1180_pt1 | contig 15998 bp, 16 predicted proteins | sample Alteio_BWOrgCont_12_FD_152629 | JGI IMG/M metagenome (GOLD analysis project Ga0206874, IMG submission 152629) | Enriched cells from forest soil in Barre Woods Harvard Forest LTER site, Petersham, Massachusetts, United States -... | ecosystem: Environmental > Terrestrial > Soil > Temperate forest >...
CAAGCAATTAATTAAACACTGGGATTTTGCAACAGAATGGGACGAGGCTTGGCCGAAGTATAGGTTACAATTAAACAAGCGAAACGCATGGGCTGTGGGGTATGAGTGTGATGGTCGTGATACTTTAGATTACTAAGATAAATTATTATATACTTATTCTAAATTATTTAATTAGAATTTCTAATAATTGCGTATAAATACGTATCCAAGTTAGCCGTTGTATACGAAAACTGTATAATTAAGGTTGATTTTTTTTTGGCATAAATGTATCATAATGCACATAGAAACCAATGCAGAATACAGTAGGTTAAATCTATTTCTTAGGTCGAAATAATAGGCAGATTATTTTCTTACGGGTGTAATTTTGTGATGTTTAATTACATCTCGAATAGCACTGTTACAGATCGAGCCACAATTCGCTGGTATAAGTTTCATCATCATCGGCAATATCAAGCTTGTATTTACCGGGGTATAGCAGGTCAAGCCGGCGTTTAACGTTCATCAGCCCTATGCCGCCAACATTATCGCGATTATTGTTATGCTTTTTGTTTTGTATAAAGAAATGCAAATGGGTGTCATCAACCTCTATCAGCAATTGTATGGGCGCTGCATCATCATTAGCAATACCGTGTTTAAAAGCGTTCTCAATAAAAGCTATCAGTAACAAGGGCACTATTTGCTGTTGGTTCACCTGCCCGTTTATTTTTATATCAATATATGCCTTTTTGCCAAAGCGTATTTTTTGCAGGTCGATATAATTTTGCAGGTATTGCAGTTCTTTTGCCAGGGCCACCTTATTATCATTACACTCATACAGCATATAGCGCATTATTTCCGATAGCTTAAGTATAGCATCGGGCGTAGTTTCCGACCGTTGGTAGGCCAGCGAATAAATGCTGTTTAACGAGTTGAATAAAAAATGCGGGTTTATCTGCGATTTTAAGAACGAAAGCTCAGCGCTCAGGCGCTGGTTTTCAAGGTCGCGCTGTATGCGTTCATTGTTAAACCAGTCTGTAGCAAATTTTAGCGCGGTGCTTAGCAGTACAAAAGTTAAGCTGGTAAAAAGGGTGCCTATAAAGTATTGCCAGAAGGATAGCATGTGCCCCTTTTCGTGCACCAGCACATAGGGTTTGTATATGAGCCCTATGCCATACTTGCCTAACCCGAATATAATGATGGTAACAATTATAACGGCTGCATACATGCTGTAGCGCTTTTTATCTAAAAAATTAGGTATAAAAACCAAAAGATTTAAATAAAACAGGCCGATATTGATTGCCGGGTACAATAAAAAAATAACGGCAAAACCTTCATAGTCAAGGTGGGTGTCATCTTCGGCCAGGAATACAAAAAGCGAGATCAAACTCAGCCAAAAAAATATGTGCCAAAATACTTGCCAGCTTTTTTTAGTTGCCATTAGCTTTTGTTTATGAACAATAGTTTATAACAGGTCATTAACCCAAATATAATATTTTGGGTGTTTTTATCAGTATGTTTTATATATAGTTTTCGGTTTTGCCGATAAACGGGCATTTTTATCATACCAACAGGTTTGCAGGCATAAACAAGCGTTCGTCTATAAATAGGCACACTTGGTCTAAATCTTTTTAACAGTTTAAATAAATATTAAACCTTTGTATCATCAAATCACTCACAATGAAAAAGTTGGTCACAAATTCAAACCCATTTATATTACTGCTGGTACCGGTACTATTTGCATTAGTTATGGGCGTAAGCTACCAGTTTGAACAAAAGAAAGCCGAAATAGCCTGTACCTCAAAACACGCTACCTCACTTTTTTTTAAAGGGGTTACTTTAGTTAAAACCGTTTGCTCGATCGGTAGCGATAGATCGTGGTAATTAACCACTATATTTTTTGTAAATAATTTCCGTAGAGACGCGATGATGCGTCTCTTTTTGTTTTTACGATTTTTTTTTGGGGCTATCTATTCCTTTTCTTCAACAGCAAAAGGCTTTGCAGGTTCCTGGCCCAGGGCGGCGCGGATATTATTTTCGGCTGTAAACACCAATTCTTCAGCGGGTGTTTTGCCCGGTTCAATAGGTGCCAGTACTTCAAGGCTCATGTGGGTGAAGGTATTTAACGGGTAATAGCCATACTTTACCACCGCCCACGAATTACGTATAACTATTGGCACCATTAGTGCTTCGGGGCATTTTTTTAATATAGTAGCCACACCTGCCGCGCGGAATGGCTTCACTTTCCCGTTCTTAGAGCGTGTACCCTCGGGGAATATCACTGCCGACCACTTGTTCTCTTTCATCCGGGTACCCAACTTCACTATCTCCATGATAGATTGTCTTTGGTCTTTACGGTCGATATTTGCCGCGCCGCCATATTTAAGGTTGAAGGACACTGAAGGGATGCCCTTGGTCAATTCAATTTTCGAAATAAATTTTGCGTGATATTTCCTCAGGTACCATATCAATGGTGGAATATCGAGCAGGCTTTGGTGGTTGGCGATAAAAATAATGGGCCGCCCCAACGGAAGATTTTGTTTATTGGTAAAACTTACTGTATTGCCCGATAACAATAAACAGCGCATAAGGCAAAGGTTTAACACATCAACCACCCGTTTGTGCGCCGAGTAACCAAAAAGCTTATAAGCCACCCACTGCACCGGATGAAAAACGCATAGCGTAAGCAGATAGAATACTAAAACTATGGGTGTTAATATATAGCCAAGAATCTTTTTCATGTATCAATGCGGCTAAATTATGAATTTCCGATGAAGAAATATAAAGCAGAATTTATACTAGCGTTCCTTCCAGCAGCATTAATTTAATTTTCAATATGCCCGCTACCGTAACCGAATCGGTTATCGCGCCATCGCAAACCATGCGGTAAGCTTCATCAATATGTACTTTATGCACTATCAGTTGTTCGGTATCTTCAGGCTCAGGTTCAAATTGTTCCAGTCCGCGGGCCAGGTAAATAATGCATAACTCATCGCTTACCGAGTTTGACAGGTGCATGCGCTGTATCTCGCTCCATTGGCTGGCTTCCAGGCCGGTTTCTTCCAGCAACTCGCGCCTGGCCGATTCCAGCGGATCAATACCCAGCGGGCCGCCTCCTTCGGGCACTTCCCAGCTATATTTATCAGGTGCGAAACGGTACTGGCCTACTATATAAGTATTAAGATCTTCATCAAGAGGGATAACGCCAATAGCAATATTCTTAAAATGAACCTTGCCATAAATACCCGGGTTGCCCGATGGATTTATAACCTGGTATTCGGTAACATTTATCCATTTATTATCATAAACCGCTTTTTCAGCAGTAATCTTCCACGGGTTTTCAGTAGGGTGATGCATGGGCGCAAAGATAAACGGAAATAATATATGTCCCGAAACAAAAATAGCGATGGGGTTTAAAACCCATCGCTATAAATATATTTAAAGCCCTCCCCCTCGGGGAGGGTTTGGGTGGGGTTTACAAACCAAACGCCGCTTTAACCTTATCTACATAATCCAGCTTTTCCCACGTAAATAGCTCCACTTCTTTGGTAATGGTCTTACCATCATGGGCGGTGAAGCTTTTAGTTACGATTTGATTGGGTTTGCCAAAGTGACCGTAAGCAGCGGTTTCGCTGTAAATAGGATTACGTAGTTTAAAGCGGGTTTCAATAGCGTAAGGCGTCATGTTGAAAATGCTTTCCACTTTCTTTGCTATTTCGCCATCATTTAAACCAACTTTACCTGTGCCATAGGTATTTATATATATACCCATTGGCTGGGCAACACCTATAGCGTATGATACCTGTACCAACACCTCGCTGCAAACGCCGGCTGCTACCAGGTTTTTAGCAATGTGGCGGGTAGCATAAGCTGCCGAGCGGTCGACCTTCGAAGGGTCCTTGCCCGAAAATGCGCCGCCGCCATGCGCGCCCTTGCCGCCATAAGTATCAACAATAATTTTACGGCCTGTTAAACCGGTATCGCCATGCGGCCCGCCGATAACAAATTTGCCGGTGGGATTGATGTGATATTTTATCTTATCGTTAAAAAAGTGCGCGTATTTAGGGTATTTTGCTTTCACGCGTGGTATCAATATGCTGATGATGTCGGCGCTTATTTTCTCAAGCATCACTTTTTCCTCATCAAAATCATCATGCTGGGTCGATATTACTATTGCGTCGATACGCGTAGGCTGATTGTTATCATCATACTCCAGCGTAACCTGCGATTTTGCGTCGGGCCTTAAATAGGTAATATCGCTGTTCTCACGGCGTATAGCAGCAAGCTCAATTAATAAAGCATGGGCAATATCCAGTGCCAGCGGCATATAATTATCAGTTTCAATAGTAGCATAGCCAAACATCATGCCCTGGTCGCCGGCGCCTTGTTCTTCCTTGGCCTGGCGGTCAACCCCCTGGTTAATATCAGGCGATTGTTCATGAATAGCCGATAGCACACCGCATGAGCTTCCGTCAAACATATACTCGCCTTTGGTATAACCAATTTTATTGATCACCTCGCGGGCTATTTTTTGAACATCCAGGTAAGCTTTTGACTTTACTTCGCCGGCCAAAATAACCTGCCCGGTGGTTACTAATGTTTCGCACGCAACCTTTGAGTCGGGATCGAAAGCTAAAAATTGATCTATCAGCGCGTCTGATATCTGGTCGGCAACTTTGTCCGGGTGCCCTTCTGACACGGACTCTGAGGTGAATAAATATGGCATATCTTATTTTAAATAAACAATAAACACGGGTGGGTTGATTTGGTCGGAGCCTTGTAAAAGAAGCATGGTTTTAGCACTTTTTTACGTGGTTGCAATCCAATCCGCCGCTGATAATTATCAGCGATGGATAACTAAATCAGTCCACCGTTGAGCGGCAAAAATAAAACAATTTTTACAAAGCCGAAAATACATTTACTTTTGCCGCCACAAATTATATATAGTTGAAAAGGAAAGCCTTATTTATTATAAACCCGGTATCAGGAGGGAAAAAGAAGGATGATGTGCCCGGGCTAATAGAGAAATCCCTTGATAAAGCTGCATTTGAGTACAGTGTTGCTTATAGTGATAGGGCAAGGCATGCGCATGATATAGCAAAAGAGGCTATTGAGAAATATGACCTTGTGGTGGCAGTTGGCGGCGATGGCACGGTAAACGAGATAGCATCGGCATTGGTGGGTACTGAAACAGTAATGGGCATATTACCTTATGGCTCGGGAAATGGCTTGTCGCGTTTTTTAGATATACCGATGGACACCGAAAAGGCCATCAGGAACCTTAACAACTGGCATGTGGAAGCAATTGACGCGGCGACCGCTAATGGCGAATGGTTCTTTAATATGGCCGGCATGGGTTTCGATGCCCATATCAGCGAGGTTTTCTCGCACCAGGTAAAGCGCGGCTTTAGCACCTATATTAAATCGGCCTTCCGCGAGATAGCAAACTATAAAGCCGATACCTATAATATAGATATTGATGGCACCCTATATAAGCGCGAGGCATTTATGCTTAGTTTTGCCAATTCATCGCAATATGGTAACAACGCGCATGTATCGCCCCGTGCTTCGGTACAGGACGGCCTTTTGGACGTTTGCATAATAAAGCCCTTCCCGTTATGGCGCTTTCCCGAGATGGGGGTACGCATGTTCACCAAAACATCCGATGGTTCAAAATATGTCGAGATCATCCGCGGTAAGCACATCACTGTAAAGCGCGATAAACCCGGCCCCATGCACCTTGATGGCGAACCGCGTATTGAAGGCACAGATATTGAAATAAACGTTGTACCTTCATCGTTAAAACTACTGGCAGGGGCTGCTTATAAGTCCGGAGTCGGTAGTAATAAGTCTTAAGCCGGACTTGCTGATATTAATGTCTTATTATTACTTTAGGCGACTCAAGACTATCGACTCAAGACTTCAGACTGAAAGCAATGTCAAAAAAAAATAAAAACTTCACAGGTGTGGTATATTCAACCGATCCGGGTTACCAGTACCAGGAAGCGCACACCCCTGCAAACGAGGCATTGCCCCCTCAGCAGCAAAACCTAAAAATTTACCTCGACCGCAAAGGCGGCGGTAAAGTGGTTACCCGTGTAAGCGGTTTTGTTGGCCCTGATGATGACCTGGAGCTGATCGGTAAAAAGCTAAAATCAAAATGTGGCGTTGGCGGCTCGGTTAAAGACGGCGAAATATTGATACAGGGCGACTTTCGCGATAAGGTATTGGTGCTATTGCAAACCGATGGCTACAAGGCTAAAAAAGCAGGCGGCTAAAGGGGCCTTATCCCTGTACAATGTTAAATAGTGTTAAAATTACACTCACCCGGGTAAATTTCCATCCTTTTAAAACATATTTAAATATACCTGCAAATGATGTAAAGCTTAAAACAATTAAATTGTTAGTGGGTTAATATTCTGAATATATGCGAGTTATAAACCTGTTAAAATTGGCAAATCCCATCTTAGACCCAACTATATCAACTTAGTTACATGCTTTTTATAAAGTATTTTTTGTTATTATTGAAAAAAATAAGTTTCATTGTAAAAAATAGTTGTGCTGTTAATACAATTTTTACATACTTAAACGTTTACTTATACACCAATTCAGAACTTTAACGCAGTGCTAACATTAAAAAAACATAAAAGTAATAACGGAAAAGATTTTTTTATTTCATTAAAATTCTAATTTTGTTATCCCGTTAAAAACAAATTGCATTTAATTAACATATTTATATAAACACTGACTAAAAACTAAAAATTTAAAGTAATGGCAAATGTTCCAACAAAATCCGCACCAGTAAAAAATGAAAGCTCAGGCTCATCGTCGAGCATTTTTGCCGCTTTGGCAATCCCTATCTGTCTTGTAATATCAACCTTGCTATATATCTTTATTCTGGGCGATCCAAGCCACTATGCAGGTGGGGATGTTGACCATGGTAAAGCACAGGACATATACGGTATTATACACAAAGGTGGCCCGCTGGTTCCGGTAGTAACAGGTTACATCTTAATGGTTATCGTGTTCTCTATCGAGCGTTTCATCGTAATCGGTAAAGCAACAGGTACCAGCAGCATGGAATCTTTTGTTAAAAAGATCCAGTCCGCTTTAAGCGCAGGTAACATTGAAGCTGCTGCTGCTGAATGCGACAAACAAAAAGGCTCTGTAGCAAACGTAATTAAAGCCGGTTTGAAAAAATACCGTGAAATGGAAGCTGAAACAACACTGGATGTTGATCAAAAAACTTTAGCTATCCAGAAAGATATTGAAGAAGCTACCGCTTTGGAAATGCCAATGCTTGAGCAAAACCTTACCATTATAGCTACCCTGGTATCTATCGGTACATTAACCGGTCTGTTAGGTACGGTAATCGGTATGATCAAGGCCTTCCAGGAATTAGCCAATAACGGTGGTGGTACAAACACATCTGAATTATCAAACGCTATTTCTGAAGCACTTGTTAATACTGCAGGTGGTATCAGTACATCAGCAATATCAATCGTTATGTATAACGTATTTACATCAAAAATTGATAATTTAACTTACGCTATTGATGAAACAGGATTCAGCATTGTGCAAACATTTGCTGCATCACACAAAAAATAAAAGGTAACATTTATAACAGGCACAGGCTGTATTGGCCTGTGTTATAAATGAATTTACAGATTACTCATTTTAATAAAATAGATTATGCCCAGAGTAAAAGTTGCGAGGAAGAGTACAGCGATTGACATGACAGCCATGTGCGACGTAGCTTTTCTTTTGCTTACCTTTTTTATATTATCAGCAAAACCAAAAACGGCTGACCCGATAAAGGCGGATATACCTGCTGCGGCCATTTCAACTACTATACCGCAAACTGATTTTTCAACGCTGCTTATAGCGCAAGGTAAAGTGTTTTTTAATGTTGAAGGAGACGATGTACGTAAAGAGACATTAAGAATAATGGCCGAAAAGTATAAAATGAGCTTTACACCCGAAGAAGCTAACCAGTTTGCAGGCGTTGAATCATTTGGTGTTCCTATGGTTCAGTTACATAGCTTTTTGGCTATGTCGCCACGCGACAGGGATAAAGTGCCCCAGCCCGGTATACCGGTTGATACAACCAATAACAATGAGTTGTTTGATTGGGTGCATTCGGCGCGTTTAGCTAATAAGCTGCTACATAATAAAGAGCTGAAAATTGGTATAAAAGGCGATAGCCAGCAAGTATATCCTGTTGTAGGAATGGTAATAGCTACTTTACAAAAGCAAAAAGTAGACAGATTTAATTTAATTACAGCGTTAAAATCGAAATAAAGAAATGGCAGAATTAGATACCTCCGGCGGGGGTAAGCAAAAAGGTGGCAAGGTTAGAACCAAAAAGAAAGCCGTACGCGTGGACTTAACAGCCATGGTGGACTTAGCGTTCCTTTTGATCACCTTCTTCATCCTTACTACAACCCTAAACAAGCCGAAAGCACAGGAATTGATCATGCCTGATAAGGATGATATTACGCATGACCAGTTGCCTGTTCCCGAATCAAAAACCATGACCCTGCTACTAGGGGCTAATGATAAATTGGAATGGTTTGTTGGTAAAGCCGGTGCCACACCCCCTAAGGTTATAGGTTATGGCAAAAATGAGTTGCGTGCAACACTAATTGAGCAGAACGAGAAAATTAAGGCAAGCCACAATGGCCAACCCATGATTGTTATTGTTAGCCCGAGTGCACAAAGCACCTACAAAAATGTTGTTACCGTAATGGACGAACTGAATATAGTTGATATTGAGCAACGCGCAATAGTTGATATTTTGCCTGTTGACATTGATCTGCTGAAAAGAGATGGTTTGTATAAATAACATGGATATTAATAAATTATTAAAAGCCTAAAAGATGTTTGGAAAATTAGATATATTTAAAAGGCAGTGGACGGACGTTATCTTCCGTGGGCGCAATAAGGAGTACGGCGCTTACGAGTTAAGAAATACTAACGCCAGAACCACTAACCTTGCCCTTATCATCGGCTCAGCTGTATTTGTATTTTTAATATCATTAAATACAATTATAAACGCCATTGAAGGGTTTATTCCCAAAGCGCCTGAAAAGGTAAAGCTTTCGGAAGTGAAACTTTTACCTCCGCCACCGGTCGACCCGGCCAAAAAACCACCTCCGCCACCTCCGGAACCACCAAAACCGAAGGTTACACAGGTTAAGTTCCCGCCGCCGGTTGTAAAACCCGATAACGAGGTGAAGGAAAACCCGCCTACAGTAAAAGAGTTACAAACTGCCGACCCTGGCCAAAAAGACCAGAAAGGCGACCCGAACGCCGATATCAATATCGATGGGCCGGTTGGTAACTCAGATACTAAAGTAACCGAGGCCGATCCTAACCAGATTTTTGCCGCGGTGGAAGTTGAGCCGCACTACAAAAATGGTGGTGCTGCAGGTTTCAACGCATATCTGTCAAAAGCGGTTAAATTCCCTGCTGTCGACCGTGAGAACGGTACCCAGGGTAAGGTAATTGTTACCTTTGTGGTTGAAAAGGATGGTAGCTTAACTGATGTTAAAGCCTTACGTGGCCCCGACCAAAGTATGATGGACGCGGCGGTACAAGCTATTCAGCAATCTCCACGATGGGTGCCGGGTATACAAAACGGCCGCCCTGTTAGGGTGCAGTTTACTATATCATTCGCTTTCTCTTTAGCAGATAGCGATAATTAGTAAAAAATGTCATCAAATTTATATAATAAGCAGAAATCGCTCAAAAGGCGGTTTCTGCTTATTTTAGGTATTGCCACATTCATTTGTGTTTTTATAGTAGGTATAATGATCATGTTTTGGGAAAGGTTATATTCCAGTCTCGATCTTTCTACTACTCAAAGGTTTTTGTTCGGGGGCTTTTTCATAGCTTATGGTGTGTTACGTTTTTTGAGGATTTTTAGGATACGACCCGATGATGAAGTTTAAGTTAGCTGCGTTATTCTTACTTTTCATAGTGGTACAGGCTTGCAAACCGAAAACTAAAGTTCCCGCTTACAACGATACTTTTTCGTCCGGAGATGCGAAATTTGCTGCCGATGAATCATTCGAGCCCATTGTTGATGCGGAAAATTATGTTTTTAAAGCATTGGACCCCAAGGCAAACCCCGAAATTGTTTACAGATCGGAAAACGATGTGGTGAACCTTTTGTTACAGGATAGTGTACGCGTTGTAATAATTTCGCGAGAATTGGATAGTGACGAGGTTAAAGTACTCAAAACACGTAATTTAACGCCGGTTGTAAGCAAATTTGCGCTTGATGCAGTAACGCTTATTGTAAATAAAGCATCAAATGACACTTTAATTACGGTAAACGAAATAAAAAAAATGTTGAACGGGCAGACTAAAACCGATAAGAACATCGTTTTTGATAACCCCGGGTCAAGTTTGGTCAGGTATTTGACACAATTATCGGGTAACACCAATAATTTTAAACTAAAGAATGTTTTTGCACTCAAATCAAGTAAAGAAGTAATAAAATATGTGAGCACGCATCCGGATGCTATAGGCTTTACCGGGTTTAACTGGCTTGATGATCCCGGTGCTGATTATGCCGATGCTGTAAACAATGTGAAGATAATTGGTGTTAAGGATGAGGATAATAAAAAATACGCGACACAGTATTTTAAACCCTCGCAGGTTACATTGTCAGAAGGGCAATATCCGTTAAGCAGGAGCCTGTATGTAATTAATTGCACCAACAGAGATGGATTAGGCACAGGGTTTGCATCATTTTTGACCAGCGAGCGAGGGCAAAATATAGTATTAAGCTCGGGGTTGCTTCCGGCCATAATGCCCGGAAGAGAAATACAGATTGTACATAAACTAAAATAAAAATATAATAAATCTAAAAATGAAAATCAACACTAAAGTAGCTGCGGCAGTATTAGGATTGGTATTTATAGGCACTGCTGCTAAGGCACAAAGCCTTGATGATGCCAGGAAGGCGATAAATGCCGAACAATATCAGAAGGCCAAATCAATGCTTAAAAACCTTACCGTTACTGAAGCAAGTAAGGATGAAAATTATTTTTACCTGGGTTGGGTATATTTGATCCAGGACGAACCAGATTCGGCAAAATTATGGTTCAATAAAGGCATTGCGGTTAACCCTAAATCGGCATTAAACTTTGTAGGTTTAGGTGCCGTGGCCCGTTTGGATAAAGACCAGAACGGCATGAATACTAACTTTAACACAGCCGTTTCGTTTGTAAAAAAGGACAGTAAGCCATATGTATATATAGGAAAAAGCTATTTGCTTTCGCCTCCGGGCACCGCAATAACCCCAGCCGATGCAAATGCTGGGATAGCCATACTGAGAAAAGATAGCATATTGAATCCTAAGGACCCTGAAATGTTCATCACCCTGGGTAATTTGTATCTTTCTCAATTGCGTAATACTGAGGCATTCAGCAGTTTTACAAGCGCTTTGGATGTCGATCCAAAATCGGCTGCTGCTAAAGTGGCGTTGGGTGTAATTTCAAAGTATGCAAATAACTTTGATGATGCTGAAACAGATTTTAAAGCTGCTATAGCGCTTGACCCTAATTTTGGCCCCGCTTACCGCGAATGGGCTGAAACCGATTTGCGCTGGGCTTTAAATGATCCTAAAATGGCGTCAAAAAAAGCCGAAGGGGTTGATCATTATAAAAAATATTTAAGCTTAACCGATATGTCGGTTGAATCACAAATGCGTTATGCCGATTTCCTTATCTACGCGCATGATCCTGCCGATTACCAGATATTACAACAGGTAGCAACCGATCTTTCAAAATCAGCTGCTTCTAACCTAAAAGTATATCGCTATTTAGCTTATTCAGCATATGAAAATAAAGATTATGCCAACGGCTTAAAGGCGATGAACACCTGGATGACAAAGGCTGATCCGAAACGTATCATCCCCGAGGATTACTTGTACTTGGGCCACTTACAAATAGCTTCAGGCCAGGATTCATTAGGTATGATGAATTTAAATAAAGCCTATCAGTTAGACTCAACACAGGTTGATGTATTAGAAGAGATCGCCAAATCGCTATATGCCAAAGAGAAATACAAACAAGCCGGTGATGAATATGCTTTATATATAAGCAAAAGCCCTCATGCTCCCCTTACCGATCTGTTTAATGAAGGAAGAAGCTATTATTTTGAGTATCAAAATCAATACTTTAGTAAAGCTACCCCTAAACCCGTGCCCGATTCAACATTGTTAACCAAAGCCGATACAGCATTTAGCCGTATACAGCAAAAGGTTACCAAACCGGTTGCCGATATAGCGCTTTACCGTGCACGCCTTAACGACTATAAAGAAACTGACAGAAATAACATTAAGGGCTTAGCCAAACCTTTTTACGATGATTTTATTAAAACCGTATTAGCTAAAGGAGGAACCCCTGATGACAGGACCAAAAAGAACCTGGCCGAGGCTTACGATTATTTAGGCCGTTATTATGAATTGGTAGCTAAGGATGAAACACAAGCTTCGCAAAACTATGCCAACGCCTTAGCCAATGACCCTACTGATAAGCAGGCGCTGGATTACCAAAGCCGCCACAAAAAATAAAAACTAAATAAATTAAAGGCCTCACTAAAACTGAGGCCTTTTTTTATTCTCATAAATGATTTGAATTTTTTCCTGGCTCTTGATTCTTGACTCTTGAATCTCATTACTATATTTGCAGCATGGAAGTACAAAGTTTGCCGGTAAGTTTTTTGCCTATTATTTTTCAAATGGTAGTAGCTGTTGGTTTTGTGGTTACCACCATGTTTGTAACACACAAGATCGGCCCTAAGCGCGAAACCAAAGATAAATTAACCCCATTTGAGTCGGGTATCGAAGTTATTGGTAACGCTCGTACACCCATCTCCATAAAATACTTCCTGGTAGCAATACTTTTTGTATTGTTTGATGTGGAAGTAATATTCATGTACCCCTGGGCGGTGAACTTTAAAGCATTAGGTAGCCAGGGCATGATAGAGATGTTCATTTTTATGGGTACGTTGTTACTGGGCTTTATTTATATCATAAAAAAGAAAGCGCTGGATTGGGATTAGTTCAGTCATAAGTCCTAAGCCTGTAGCCTTAAGTCAAAACAGCTAATCATGCTAAAGACTTTCGGCTCAAGACTATAGACTGAGAAAATTGTTTAGAACAATTCTAAATATATTCTAAACCGCCCCATAGTGTACCAAATACATCATTTTAATTGTAAATTTGTATTATCCTTTCCAGTTTTTGGATGGGTATTTGTATTATATAATTCATGAGTGATATTCAGTTAGTTGAAGCTCCTCCTGGTGTAGAAGGTGCTGGGTTTTTCGCTACTTCGCTTGATAAAGTAATAGGTTTAGCGCGTTCAAACTCTTTATGGCCCCTGCCATTTGCCACCTCATGCTGTGGTATTGAGTTTATGGCCACTATGGCTTCCCATTATGATCTTTCAAGGTTCGGAGCCGAGCGTTTAAGTTTTTCGCCCCGCCAGGCCGATCTGTTAATGGTTATGGGTACCATAGCCAAAAAAATGGGTCCGGTATTACGCCAGGTTTACCTGCAAATGGCCGAGCCCCGTTGGGTAATGGCTGTAGGCGCTTGTGCGTCAAGCGGTGGTATATTTGATACTTATTCTGTTTTACAAGGTATAGACGAGGTTATCCCGGTCGACGTTTACGTGCCCGGCTGCCCGCCACGCCCCGAAGCTATTATTGATGGCTTTATGGGTATACAAAAGTTGGTGCAAACAGAATCGTTGCGCCGCCGCAACAGCCCCGAATATCAAAAATTATTAGCTTCATACGGAATTCAGTAATGGCCAAGATCACAAACGAAGAGCTTTTAGCAACTATCAGTGGCAAGTTTGGCGACAAGGTAACTGTTGTAGGCGAACCCTACGGCTTGCTGACACTTGAAACCGGTCGCGATAGCATCATCGAAATTTTAGATTTCCTGAAGAATGATACTGTTTTGCAGTTCATTTTTTTAACTGATATAACGGCCATTCATTATCCTGAACAGAAAGATAAAGAGATAGGCATTATTTATCACCTGCATAGCCTGGTAAATAATGTACGCTTGCGCTTAAAAGTATTTTTGGCCGATGGCGATGTACATATCCCCACCGCTACAACCGTTTGGCATGGCGCCAATTGGATGGAGCGCGAAACCTATGACTTTTTCGGAGTGATATTCGATGGCCACCCCGATTTACGCAGGATATTAAATGTTGATGATATGACGGCCTTCCCTATGCGGAAAGAATTCCCGCTGGAGGACCCTAACCGTGTTGATAAAAAAGATTATTTTTTCGGAAGATAAAGAATGCAGAACCATCCCGTATATACAGATAATGATCCGCAAACCGCGCCCTCAACCCTTAACTTAGGGCCAACGCACCCGGCAACGCACGGCGTTTTTCAAAACGTGTTGCAGCTGGATGGCGAGCGTATCATAAGTGGTGTATCAACCATTGGTTACATACACCGCGCTTTTGAAAAAATTGCCGAACACCGCCCTTTTTACCAGATAACCCCGCTAACCGATCGTCTTAATTACTGCTCATCGCCCATAAATAACATGGGCTGGCACATGACGGTTGAAAAGCTGTTAGGTATCGAAACACCAAAACGAGTAGACTACCTGCGTGTAATAGTAATGGAACTGGCCCGCATTAGCGACCATATTATTTGCAACGGTGTTTTGGGTGTTGATACCGGCGCGTTCACCGGCTTCCTGTATATGATGGAGCATCGCGAAGCCATATATGAAATTTATGAGGAAGTTTGCGGTTCGCGTTTAACTACAAACATTGGCCGTATAGGTGGTTTCGAGCGTAATTTCAATGCCATTGCATTTACAAAACTGCGCGCTTTCTTAAAGAACTTCCCACCGGTTTTACGCGAGTTCGAATCGCTGTTTAACCGTAACCGCATATTTGTTGATCGTACAAAAGGCGTTGCCGAAGTAACACCTGAAGAAGCTTTAAGTTATAGCTGGAGCGGCCCATTACTGCGTGCTGCCGGTGTTGATTATGACGTTAGGGCAATGAATCCTTACTCATCATACGAAGATTTTGATTTTGAGGTGCCGGTAGGTGAAAAGGGCGATGTATATGCCCGCTTCCTGGTACGTAACGAAGAAATGTGGCAAAGCCTTCGCATTATTGAGCAGGCCCTGGTGAAACTTGAAAAAGAGCCGACAGATATTTTCCATGCTGATGTACCCGAGTTTTACCTGCCTCCGAAAGAAGAAGTTTACAATAATATGGAAGCCCTTATTTATCACTTTAAAATAGTGATGGGCGAAATAGATACCCCAACTTCCGAAGTCTATCATTCAGTTGAGGGAGCCAATGGCGAATTAGGATTTTATTTGGTGAATGATGGTGGAAGGGCTCCATACAGGTTGCATTTCCGCAGGCCAAGCTTTATCAATTACCAGATGTATGCCCCAATGAGTCGTGGTATGTTACTGTCTGACGCGATTATTAACATGAGTAGTTTAAACGTAATAGCCGGAGAATTAGATGCTTAGAGTTGACGATACACAAGCTGTTCCGGTTGAGTTTTCACCAGAACTGCTGAAAAAATTTGATGAGATAGTTAGCCGTTATCCCGTAGGTAAACAAAAATCGGCATTATTACCAATATTACATTTGGTACAGGCCGAATATGGCTGGGTAAGTGCCCCTGCAATGGATAAGGTGGCCGACTACCTGGAAATACAGGATATTGAAGTGTATGAAGTGGCTACTTTTTACAGCATGTACTTTATGCGCCCGCAGGGCAAATATGTGTTGGAAGTTTGTCGCACCGGCCCCTGCTGTTTAGTAGGCGCCGAAAAAATAATGGACCATATTGAGCAAAAGCTTGGCGTAAAAGAAGGCGAAGTAACTCCTGACGGCTTATTCAGTTGGCGCGGGGTTGAATGTTTGGCAGCCTGCGGTTACGGCCCGGTACTGCAAATTGGCCCTGAATATACTTTTTATGAAAATTTGACAGAGGGA
>Ga0206874_1181_pt1 | contig 15973 bp, 10 predicted proteins | sample Alteio_BWOrgCont_12_FD_152629 | JGI IMG/M metagenome (GOLD analysis project Ga0206874, IMG submission 152629) | Enriched cells from forest soil in Barre Woods Harvard Forest LTER site, Petersham, Massachusetts, United States -... | ecosystem: Environmental > Terrestrial > Soil > Temperate forest >...
CTGCCCGGCGTATTTATCGTAGTTAGTCATATCGCCTTTTTCAAGGTAGAGATCTGCCATCCGTGAAATTAAATTATCCCTCAAGGCATCATCCGGATATTTTTGAGCAAAAACAGCATATATAGAATCCTTTTTTGCAATATCCTGCGTCATGAAGAATCCACGGAAAATATCAAACTTGGCAGCTTCGCCGTTTGGATAACGTGTTTTTATTAATGCTGTAAGTGAATCAGCCTGGGGTTGCCTTTTTGAGGAATATAATAATGCACTGGCCATTTGCAAATCTTTTTCGCTTCCTGATTTTTCAAGTACACTGATCTTATCATTTACAATTACCATGTTACCTGCATCGTTTGAATGTGCCAATAAGGAATAATAGGCCGTGCCATAGTCGTTTTCACTTGCAGGGTATGTATCAAACTCCTTTTTGTATAAGGCAATGGCATCCTCATTACTTATTTTTTTAATTTTTGCCAATTGTGTACCCATTCCGCTCGACAGCATGAATGCTTCAGAACCGTAAGCCCCGGCGACAGGTTTTTGATCTTTATATAGCAAATAAACATAGCCCGCATCGTTGTTGTTATCAACTACATCCCCGCTTGATAGCTTTATATAAAAAGCTTTTGCGGTGACCGGGATGGTTAAACTACCTTTAAGCGCTTTATCGCCAGCACTTAAGTTGATTTCACTTACCGGGTAATCTTTATTATCAAGGTAATAAACCGAAGCGTTTATATCTTTTTTTCCATCAAGCGGCGTACCGGCAGGATCATAAGTTAAATTGATAGTTTCGCCAGCCGCAGGATGTTGATCTGAAAGGGTGACATGGCTTGTTTGTGAAAAGGTACTTTGCATAGCCAGCAGGCCGGGCAAAATAAGTAACAGTTTTGCTTTCATAATAACCAGGTTTAGTTTTATTTAAAAGTAAATTTAATTTTTATAATTTACTTTAATACCTGTGTTGTAATTAATTAACATTTATTAACGCTTGTTAAGGTAAAAGCATCTGTGTTTAATAACTAACAGAAAGACTACTTTTGTAGCATGCCCCAGCACGAAATATATATGCGCCGTTGCCTTGAACTTGCTCAGTTAGGGTTGGGCAACGTGAGTCCTAACCCAATGGTGGGGGCAGTAATTGTGCATGATAATAAAATAATAGGTGAGGGTTATCACCAAAAATATGGTGAAGCGCATGCCGAAGTAAACGCGGTAAACCAGGTTATTAATAACTTTAGTAATTATGCTGAATTGCTAAGAGAGTCAACTATTTATGTGTCGCTTGAACCATGTGCGCATTACGGCAAAACCCCGCCATGTGCCGACCTTATTATTAAACACCAGATACCAAAAGTGGTAGTTGGCTGCCGCGACCCGTTTGAACAGGTTAATGGCAAAGGCATTGAAAAATTAAAGGCCGCAGGTGCGGAAGTGATCAGCGGAATTTTAGAGGAAGAATGTAAATGGCTAAACCGTCGCTTTTTTACGCGGGTACAAAAGCACAGGCCATATATTATATTAAAATGGGCGCAAACCGCGGATGGTTTTTTTGCCCCGACAAACTGTACGCAGCTTTGGATCACTGGCCTTGAATCGCGCAAATTGGTGCATCAATGGCGGGGCGAGGAAGATGCTATATTGGTGGGAACCAATACGGTGGCTGTTGATAATCCTCAATTAAACGTGCGGTATGGCAAGGGTAAATTACCAAAACGAATAGTAATTGACCGTACACTTAAGCTAAGCAGGGATTTAAACGTATTTGATCAATCTGTTGAAACACTGGTATTTAACGAGATAAAGACGGAATTTGATGGAAAAATAAAGTATATTGCTTTAGAGGATTTTGAGCGCTTTGTGCCGCAATATATTTTGTACCAGTTGTATCTGCAAGATATACAATCGGTTATTATTGAAGGCGGTGCAAAAACGCTGAATAGTTTTATTGATGCCGGGCTTTGGGACGAGGCGCGTATATTTACAGGAGAAACCGTATTAAATAACGGCATAAAAGCGCCAGAAACAGAGGGTGTAATAGCTGATGAAATTTTATCAGGAACCGACCGTTTAAAAATCTTATACAATAAATAATGCCGATCCTCTACATAATTTTAAGTATTTGTTGCAGTGTTACCGTTTCGGTGTTATTGAAACTGGCCCGGCGCTACCAAATAGACATTTTCCAGGCTATAACCTGGAACTATTCAATGGCTATAGTGCTTACCTGGATATTTCTGAGGCCACGGTTAGAGATAGTACATTCATCGCCGTATTATGTTTATACTTTGCTGGGCCTGTTACTGCCTGCATTATTTGTAATTGTGGCCATATCAGTAAGTTCAAACGGTATAATTCGTACTGAAATAGCGCAACGTTTGTCGCTTTTTATTCCTGTTGTATCTGCATTTCTTTTCTTTGGCGAACAGCTAACTATAGTTAAAAGTATAGGGTTGGTTATATGTTTTGCCGCTATAGTTTGTTCTGTTCCGTGGGGTAAGCAACGTTCACCCAACACTCGAAAAGTCGCTAACGCATGGATGTACTTGCCGGTTGTGTTTATTGGGATGGGTATTATTGATATTTTATTTAAAAAAATGTCGGCCTTTAGGGGCACATCCTACACATCCTCGCTTTTACTGGTGTTTATTCTTGCGTTCCTGTTATCACTTATCAACCTTTTTTATCGGTTCGGTTCAAAGAAGTCGAAATTCTCCTGGCCGCATATTTTATTCGGGTGGATATTGGGCGTTGCTAATTTTGGTAACATTTTATTCTACATAAAAGCGCTTGGGGCATTAGCAGATAAACCTTCATTAGTTTTTTCATCAATGGATATTGGCGTAATATTGCTGGGCGCATTTGTTGGTTTAGCTATATTTAAAGAGAAATTAAGCATGATCAATAAAGTGGGCATTGGCCTTGCCGTACTTGCAGTAGTAATATTTTATTTCCCTACTATTTTTTAATGCTTTTCGACGATACCTACCTTACCATTGAAAAACCCACCGAGGGCGATTTTCGCGACCGTGGCAGCAAGTTTTTGTCGTTTGCTTACCCCATAAATTCCGAAGGGGATATAAAACCAATTCTTGCACAATTGAAAGCAGTACACCCCAAGGCTAACCACCATTGCTGGGCCATGCGTTTGGGTACCGACCGATCTGTTTTTCGTATAAATGATGATGGGGAGCCATCGGGTACCGCAGGCAGGCCGATTTTGAATGTGCTTTTATCGAAAAACATAACTAACGTTATAGTAATTGTGGTGCGTTATTTTGGAGGGACATTGCTTGGCGTACCCGGTTTAATTAACGCGTACCGTACAGCAGCCGAAGAGGCATTAAAAGCGGACAGTGTAATTGAAAAAACAATAAATGATACTTATACCATCGGCTTTGAATACCAATATATGAATGAAGTGATGCGTATAATCAAAGAAGATAGTCTAACTGTTTTAAGCCAGCAATTTGATAACAGCTGCAGCGTAAAGATCTCTATCAGGAAAATACAGGTTAACCGTAGTATCAGCAAATTTGAAAAAGTAGAGAATGTGGTTATAAAGCTGGAGTTGTAGAACCCCAACACGCCGCTTTTTATTTAACCTTAATTTTATAATAATTTAACATTTTGCCTGCTTTTTTATACCTGCTTTTAGGCTTTAAATCCTTACTTTCGTGGCAATATGCAATCATTTGAAATAGATAAAACCGACCTGCAGCGCATTAAAACCGCGCTTGAAGGGGATGATGCCGGCTTACAAGAGGTATTGAAGGAATATCACGCTTCGGAGATCGCTATTTTATTTGAAAAATTACCGCAGGAAGCCAAAGAAAGGATCATTAATATCCTGCCCACCGAAGTAGCATCAGAGGTTATTTCGGAAATGGACGAGGAAGAGCGCCCCGGTGAGTTGCTCATCAACCTGCATCCTGAAAAACGCTCGGAAATTGTTGAAGAACTGGATTATGATGACGCCACGGATATTATTTCGCAGCTTGATAAGGATGAGCAGAAGGAAATATTAGACGACATTGACGAAGAGGATGCAAGCAGCATCCGCGCGTTGATGAGTTACGACGAGGATACCGCAGGTGGTTTGATGAACTCGCAGGTGATCTGTGTAAACATCAACCATGATAAAAAGGAGGCGCTTGACGAGATCATCCATCAATCTGAAGAGATGGAAGAATTTTATACCATTTATGTGGTTGATGATGCTTCAATTTTAAAAGGTATAGTTTCTATAAAAGACATTATAAAAGCACGCGCGAATGCCAAAATAAGCGACCTGCTGAAAGACGATTTTGTATATGTTAAGGCCGAGCTTGACCAGGAAGAGGTTGCCAAATTAATATCGCAATACAATTTAACCAGTGTTCCGGTTGTTGACGATAACATGAAGCTGCTCGGCCGCATTACGGTAGATGATATTATCGACGTAATGGAGCAGGAAAGCACGGAGGATATGTTGAAAATATCCGGTGTGTCTGAAGATGAGGAACTAAGCGGTAACTGGAAAGACGCGGTAAAGAGCCGTTTGCCCTGGCTTATTATCAATTTAGGTACCGCTTACCTGGCTGCTTCTATTATTCGTCATTTTGACGATACAGTTGCCGAACTCCCCATATTGGCCGCGTACATGACCATTATAGCAGGTATGGGTGGTAATGCCGCCACTCAGGCGCTGGCCGTAACCGTAAGGCGTATATCACTGAACGACCTGACCGACAGCCAGGCTTATAATACCGTATTTAAAGAATTTTTGGTTGGTATGCTGAATGGTGCTGCTAACGGACTGGTGGTGTTTTTTATAGCCTTGTTTTACGATGCTAACGTAATGCTGGGCCTGGTGCTGTTCTTAGCTATGACGGGCAACCTGGTAGTGGCCGGCTTAACCGGCGCATCAATACCGCTTATATTAAAAAGGGTGGGGATAGACCCAGCGGTGGCATCATCTATTATTATAACTACATTTACTGATTGCGCGGGCTTTTTGCTGCCATTATGGTTTGCAACGCAATTATTATTACCACGCCTAAAGGCTGAAAAACAAGCGCAAATTTTACACCATTTGCAATTGCAAAAACATATAGATTCGTTGCAGCATTTACATGTGCTGCTACACCATTAATTATTAGATAGTATAATTTTTTTAAGTAATGACAGAAGTAAGATACAATTGGACCAAAGAACAAATCTCTGAAATATATCATACCCCATTATTAGACCTGATATACCAGGCGGCTACTGTGCATCGTGAAAATAAGGATTATTCGGAAGTGCAGATCAGCTCGCTTATCTCTATTAAAACAGGCGGTTGCCCCGAGGATTGCGCTTATTGCCCGCAGGCGGCGCGTTATAATACTGGTGTTGATGTACATGCGATAATGCCAAAAGAAGAAGTTATCGCGGTAGCGCAAAAAGCTAAAGATGGTGGGGCATCAAGGCTTTGCATGGGTGCCGCATGGCGCGAGGTGCGCGATAACCGCGACTTTGATAAGGTAATTGAAATGGTGCAGGCTGTAAACGCCATGGATATGGAAGTATGCTGTACATTGGGTATGCTTACCGAAAGCCAGGCACAGCGTTTGGCCGATGCAGGCTTATATGCTTATAACCATAATTTAGATACATCGGAAGATGATTACAAGCGTATCATCACCACCCGCACTTATGACGATCGCCTGCAAACTTTGGAGCATGTGCGTAAGGCTAAAATAACCGTTTGCAGCGGTGGGATAATTGGTTTAGGCGAAACTGTTGAGGACAGGATCTCCATGCTGAAAACATTGTCAAACCTGCCAAAGCATCCTGAATCGGTACCGATCAACGCGTTAGTGCCCGTTAAGGGTACGCCGCTGGCCGACCAGCCACGTGTATCTGTTTGGGATATGGTGCGTATGATAGCCACTACACGCATTATTATGCCTAAAACCGTGGTGCGACTATCAGCAGGCAGAACCGAAATGACTTTGGTTGAACAGGCGCTTTGCTTTATGGCAGGTGCAAACTCGATATTTGCCGGTGAAAAATTATTGACCACGCCAAACCCGTCATTTGATGCCGATATGGCCATGTTCGAATTGCTGGGCCTTACTCCGCGTAAAGCCTTTAAAAATGGCAGGCCGAATGAGAGTAAGGAAATTAAAGAGATGAGTATTAATGAGGTGATCTAAACAACACGTCATTGAGGAGGTAAGACGAAGCAATCTCATTGTGATACTTCCACGCTTTATATATAGTGATGAGATTGCTTCGTCATTCGCTCACGCAGCCCTGCTCATTTCTCGCAATGACAAATTTTTAATTAAACTTTCGCTCCCAAAACCCGTCGCCATGCCCAGCGTGTGGCGCGGTTAAATCCTTTCCAGCTATCTACAAATTCAACAATATCCTTCAGGCAGTTATCGGCAAATTTTTGTTTGAAGTTATTATAGGCTACTTTATAAACCTGGTCAGGATTTTCTATGCCGATGCGCTCAAATATTTCCTTTTTTACATACATGGTGCGGATGAAATAGATGTTCATCAATATTACATAACTGTAAAGGGTGCGTTTAATGTAGCCTGCCTTTGATGAGTACCTTTCCAACAGGGCTTTGGTAAACAGGATATGCCTTCCTTCTTCAATATTATGCAGGTCGAACATTTTACGCAGTACCTGGTAAACTTGCGGATTGCGGCGGGTATAGTTGCCATAAACATCGGTCACCAGTTCAACCGAGACACTGCCCATGAACAGATAATCAGCAGGGAGGTATTTATTGCTGAATTCGCCTATGAATTTATGCATGCGTGTTTGTGGTAAAGGGTCACCACCTATTTTGGCTATAGCCTGCATAAACATTTCCTGGTGACGGAATTCTTCTATCAGTTCCCGGCGTAAAAAGCGGTGCTCTACATCATCCTGTGGCAAGGTGAGCATGTGGCGCGTCATGAACAGGCAGAACAAACATTCGCCCCAGGCATAGGAGGCGATTACCTGCACCAGTTCGTGCCTGCCAAGTTCAAGTTTTTGGGCAGCGGTAAGGGTGTTATAAATTTCAAGTCCCTGGAGCGATGTAAGTACTTCGGGCAGGAATATTTCTTCGGCTTTGGGTTCCTCGTGCCAGGGGATATAGGTTTCCGGCATCAGGGGATGTTCCTGGCTTATTTTTATTAACCGCTCAATTGCTTTTACATCCATAGCCTGTCTTAAATGAAGAGACGCAATACCTTGCGCCTCTTTTAACATAATTGAGAGACGCAAAGTATTGCGTCTCTACAAATACACAACGCAATTTCAACCTTAATGGTTGCTGCAATAATATTTAGTTTCCAAGCAAACCGCGCTTTTCTTCCATTGGTTTAATATCGGGCGCGTGGCCCCTGAAATCTTTAAACATTTTACCGTATTCAATAGTATTACCACGCGATAATATCATATCGCGGAAACGCTGGCCGTTGGCACGTGTTAATCCGCCATTTTCGGTAAACCACGAATATGCGTCGTCATCCAGCATTTCCGTCCACAAGTAAGCATAATAGCCAGCTTGGTATCCATTACCCCAGATATGTAAGAAATAGCTTGAGCGATAGCGTGAAGGTACTTCGGGTAAATTTAACCCGGTTTTGGTAAGCGCGGCCATTTCAAACTTATCAGCGTCCTGCAACGGTGCATCAGCTGAAAGTTCGTGCCATTGCATGTCTAAAGCCGCAGCGGCAATAATTTCGGTTAAAGAATAACCCTGGTTAAAGGTGGCCGCTTTGTTGATCTTGTCAACCAATTCCTGCGGCATAGGCTTGCCGGTTTTATAATGGACGGCATAATGTTTAAATACCTGCGGGTATGAGGCCCAATGCTCGTTAAATTGTGAAGGGAACTCCACAAAATCGCGCGCTACATTGGTGCCCGAAAGGCTCGGATATTGCTGGCTGGCAAACAAACCATGCAGCCCATGTCCAAACTCATGGAACATAGTAGTTACATCGTCAAAACTAATGAGTGCGGGCTGTCCATCTGCCGGTTTGGTGAAGTTGCACACGTTAAATATAACCGGTTTGGTACCCAATAGCTTCGACTGGCCAACCATGTTGTCCATCCATGCACCGCCGCTCTTGTTGTCGCGTTTAAAGTAATCGCAGTAGAACAGTCCGATCTGCGAGCCATCTTTATCTATCACATCAAAAACCCGTACATCTTTCTGATAAACGGGGATGTCGTGGCGTTCTTTAAAAGTGAGGCCGTAAAGCTGGTTAGCTGCATAAAATACACCATTCTGCAATACATTGTTAAGCTCAAAATAAGGCTTTATCTCTTTCTCGTCGAGGTTAAACTTTTGCTTGCGCACTTGTTCTGAGTAGTAATTCCAGTCGTAAGCTTGCAGTTTAAAGCCACCTTTTTGTTTGTCGATGAGTGTTTGTATATCCGCGCCCTCTCTTTTGGCCCTTGCTACAGATGCGGGCACTAATTGCGCGAAGAATTTATCGACTGCTTCAGGTGTTTTTGCCATCTGATCCTGTAAGTTCCAGGCAGCGTAATTAGGGAAGCCCAGCAGCTTAGCTTTTTGCGCGCGTATTTGCGCTATTTTTACTATGGTGCTACGGGTATCGTTTGAATCACTTCTTTCGGCACGGTTCCATGAAGCATCAAAAAGTTTTTGGCGGGTATCGCGGTTGGAAAGCGACTGCAATAAAGGCTGCTGCGTGGTGTTTTGCAAAGCGATGAGCCATTTGCCATCTAATTTATTTGCTTTAGCATTTTGGGCCAGCGCGTCTTTTTCGCCTTGCGAAAGCCCGGCTAATGCGGTAGTATCGCTTATAGTAAGCGCCCCGGCTTTAGCCGCTGCCAGTAATTTGTTGTTGAACTGTGCGCTGAGTGATGCTTCCTGCTCATTCAGTTTTTTGAGTTTGGATTTATCATCGTCAGATAAATTGGCGCCCGCCTTTTCAAACTGCTGGTAATAATAGCCTATTAAGTACATTGATTCCGGGTCCAGCTTTAGGCTGGCGCGGCTATCATATATCGCTTTAACACGCTTAAATAATTTTGAATTAAGGTAGATAGCGTCCTGGTGTGCTGCCAGTTTTGGTGCTTCTTCTTCCTGTAGTTTTTGTAGGGTGCTGTCGGTATTTGCACCGGTAAGTACATTCAAAACACGACCGGCACGGGTTAGCAGCTCGCCGCTTTTTTCCATGGCCACCAGTGTATTGTCAAAGGTTGGCGCATCGGGGTTATCGGCTATTTTTTGTATTTCGGCCAAATGCTGCTTCATGCCTTCTTCAAGTGCCGGTTTAAAATCGCTGTCCTTTATTTTATCGAACGGCGGTGCCTCAAATGGCAACGAGCTTTTGGTAAATAAAGGATTAGTTGCTGATGAATCAGCACCCGAGGCTGATTTCTGATTGCTGTTGCATGATGAAATGATGCCCATCATTGTTGCTAATGGTAGTATTAATATTCTTTTCATTGGTCAATTAAAAAGTTGAAATTACGATTTTCCAATATATTGCGTTATATTAATTTAGCAACGCCGAAGTACACTATATAAAATATGATATTTAACACCCGCCAAAAGTCAATACTACACTTGCTAATAGCAATAATTTTTATCGTATCAGTAAGCGCGTGTAAACGCCGGGGTGTACATGAAACAAAAGAACCGGCACATATATCGTTTAAGCCTATTGCCAATATTGCTTACACCGAAGTACACCGGAGCCTTAAAAATGGCTTGTCGTTTGATGATAACGGTTTTCAAACTGAGCCCGGCTATAAGATCACCTTCCTTACTAATGATTCGGCAAGCGTTTATAGTCCTGATAAGAAAGCGTTTATTAATTTTTATGTTTTTATGGAGCAGGATTCCATTTTTAACGTAGCCCGCTCGTACTTTAAGATGCAGTTTATGAGCAAGGATAGCCTGAAATTCCAGGTTTTGGAAGTTGATGGCGATACATTGCACACACGTCGTTCATTGGTGTACATGACTTTCTATTCCAATAACTTTATAAAAACGCATCACCTTGATATAGTTGCTTTAAACAAACCTACCCGCGCCGACACGTTATTCATCCAAAGAAAATCAGCTATTGCCAATAAAAACCCCGATAGTGCCTTTTCTGCCCGCCAGCCTGTAGCGTTGGAAAGCCGCAGCCCGCTATTAACGGTTAGCAGGAGCGTTGAAGAAAATGACCCGCTCAATCCCCCGGATGCATCTGATTTTTATATGGATCCGGAGTTTAATGTTACTATACACAAAGCCTATGAGGATTTCTCTTATTCCATAGCAATTTTCGTAGATGATAAAGGCAAACTCTACTTTGATAGGTCGATGGATTACATTATGCCCGAATTCCGGGTATCGACTACCAAAACACTCAAGGCTATCATCGATGGTTATTTAACCGCTTACCTAAAAGTTACGCCCGGCAGCACACTGGGTATAAAGCATACCAGCTATATTATTGTGAATGTGGTAGGGAAGAAGGGTGAGAAATAATACAAAAATCGGTGTAATTCCAAACAACAAAATCTGCAAAACCCACAATTCCGGGAATTTTTTATCAATAAAAATTTTGGTCGTAAATGTTATGTTGTGGATAAGGACGATGTGGATAAAGCTGGAAAATGTTAAGCAAAACAAGGCTCAACTTATTATAAATCAGCCGGCATAAATTGTTTAAAAAGATTAAAATAATGTTAGCAACGTGTTAATAAAAAATAAAAAAAATAGTTGACACGGGATGATTTATGTCCCTATATTGTAATCAACAAGAACGACGTACTTTGACAGCCTTGAGATACACAAACTGAGATCGGGTGAGCCTACGGGGGAGCAGCGAACAGGGAAAGTAACTCATCATTCAGCGGAAAATGGCGACAAGCGAATTACCGGGAAAATGAAAAAGGGTATTACGGAAACTGCTAAACTTTACGGAGAACAGCAGAAGAAACTAATGACCTTGAAGCAAACAGTGTTAGCACACAATGAGAGATCAGCATTCGAACGAAGAAAGATCATCAGCGTTGAGCGAGCAACGGCAGCGTTAGTATCCGCAGGATAGTGGCAAACCCGGAACCTCTGAGGAACACACTTACCGCCCTTCGCGAGAATGGTAGTAGTTAAGGGTTGAACGGATACCGGCAGCGTCCCGTCCGTAGGGATGCCAAACATAAACCGGGGCATGCAAAAACTAACTGGTACATCGGCATTCGACAGAGTAACGATACAGATCAGGGTGAGCATCATAACATTGACATGATCAGGTCGGTCACTTTACACAAAACTTGAAACTCGATGGCGGCTACGGTCGGCAAAGAGAAGGAAACGGAAGTTCAAATCGCAAGAGGAGGCTTCCGTTTTCGCTTTTATAAGGTTTTGTCTACCTCTTTCAGCCGCAGGTGCAATGTCATTAAGTTAAGGGGTTTGAGTATCGAAGTAGTTATAAATGCTGCGTGGTAACCCTGCTGCGCTCCGTTTACCCTCCTCCGTAGGAGTCCTTCAGACCCGACTTATCCGCTATTCAGCGGATCGTCGACCCTCCCTTTGCTGCGCACAAGGAGGGTGAAGAAAAGGTAGATAGGCGATGCGCAGCTGGATAGGTAAACTCAGCTATCAGCCCAAACTGCTTAAAATGGTGGGTGAAATGCTTGTTGTGCCAAATCAAATAATTACTTACCCAGTGCTATCGCATTTGCACATGTACCATTTGGCAGGATAACAGGAGTGCCGTTTTTCCAATATTTAGCAGTAAGCGCATAGGTTATATTTTCCTCCAGGCCGGCAACATATACGTCTGATCCTGAGATAACAATTGAAGTGGCAAGTGCATAGCGGGTGCCATCTGTCAATGCCACCGATGTGCCATTTTTCCAGTATTTAGCAACATTAGTTGTGCCATTGCCTTCAAAACCGGCTACATAAACGTCTGATCCTGATAGGGTTATTGAAGCAGCCTGTGCGGTTTGAGTGCCGTCTGTTAATACCACAGGAGTACCGTTTTTCCAATACTTAGCAACGTTGGTCGTGCCGCTGTACTCGTAACCGGCTACATAAACGTCGGACCCGGAAACAACTATTGCATTGGCATAGGCGTTATGGGTGCCATCAGTTAAAAGCACCGGGGTGGCGTTTTTCCAATAAACAGCAACAGAACTGGTTGTACCATTGTAGGCAAACTCGCTACCGGCTGCATAAACATCTGAACCTGAAACAGCAATTGAATTGATATGCGCATTTTTGGTGGCATCGGTTAAGCTAACAGGGTTCCCATTCTTCCAGTATTTGGCAACATCGCTTGTGCCATTATTTTCATAACCGCCTACATACACGTCTGAACCTGTCACAACTATTGAATTAGCATAGGCATCATGGGTTCCATCCGTTAACCTAACAGGGCTGCGGTTTTTCCAGTAGGCGGCAACGGGTAATGACACGCCTATCAGGGCACCGGCCACATAAACATTGGTATCGGAAACAGCAATTGACGTAGCATCGGTGTTATCTTGCCCGATTGGTGTTGTATTCTGGCTTCCGTCTATAGTTAAAACCGATCCGACCCCGTTTTTCCAGTATTCAGCATAAGTGGCAAATTCATTTACCTCATCAAAACCCGCTATATAAACATTAAGCTTAGCAGGCGGTGGCGTGGGGGGAACTTTTGTGCCTTTTTTACAACTGCCTAAAAGTGCTGCAAGGCTTATCAAAATGCCGGCAGTAAATAATTTAATTGCCTTTTTCATGGTTGATTAAAAAGCGGACGGGTTAAAAATATTATGAATGGATAATCAGGGGTTAAGGTAGGGTATAACAGATAATTATATTCACAACAAGATGTAAATCAGGTATAATGTTTTATAAATACAAAAAATTAATATTTATGGGTTTTATTTTAATGTGGACCCAACTGCTGATCGATCTCGGGTGCTAATTCATCAAAAAATCCCTAATTTAGCCTTTATGCAAAAGGAAGGCAAATCAGACGGCAAGAAGAAAATATTTGTATTAGATACATCAGTTATCCTGTACGACCATAACGCCTTCGAGAATTTCCAGGAGCACGACGTAGCCATACCCATACAGGTACTGGAAGAGCTGGATAATATGAAAAGCGGCAACGATACCCGCAATTTCGAGGCGCGCAGCTTTATCAGGCTGATGGATGATATATCGCGCAATAAGCTCATCAACAAATGGCGCCCGCTGAACGGCAGCAGCAAAGGTAGTTTTAAGGTAATTGTCGATACAAAAAATATCGCCGCTGATGCCGCGGCCATATTTGGTTCGGAAAAAACCGACCACCGTATATTAAATGCTGCCCTGGTTTTGCAGGAAGAGAACCCCGATAAAAAAGTGGTGCTGGTTTCAAAAGATATTTGCCTGCGCCTGAAGGCAAAAGCGCTTAACCTGTACGCCGAGGATTATGAAACCGGCAAGGTGAAAAACCTTGACGAGCTATACACCGGTAAAACAGCGCTAAACAAAATTACTGACAAGCTGATAAACCAGCTTAATAAGCACGATGCTCTGCCGGTTGACGTGTTTGATGATATACAATCGCATACGCATAACCATTTTTACATTTTAAACAGTAAGAACAATTCGGTGCCTGCCTTTTACAATTCGCAAACCAAGCAACTGGAAAAGGTGACCGAGCAGCCTATATTTAATATCTTCCCTAAAAATATGGAGCAGGCGTTCGCTATTCACGCGCTGCTACATCCCGATATAAAACTGGTTACCATACAGGGCAACGCAGGTACAGGTAAAACCCTGCTGGCATTGGCCGGGGCGCTGGAACAACGCAAAAACTTCAGGCAGATATTTGTAACACGCCCAATAGTGCCGTTAAGCAATAAGGATATTGGATTTTTGCCGGGCGATATTAAATCAAAGGTCGACCCGTATATGGCACCTATTTGGGATAACCTAAAGTTTATTAAAGATCAGTTTAGCGATGATGAAAAAATGCAGGCTAAAATTGATGAACTGGTAACCAACGAAAAGATCTCGATAGCGCCGCTGGCTTTTATCCGCGGACGTACGCTGAGCAAAATATTTTTCATTGTCGACGAAGCGCAAAACCTTACCCCGCACGAAGTAAAAACCATTATCAGCAGAGCAGGAGAGAACAGCAAGTTTATATTTACCGGGGATATTTACCAGATAGATACTCCTTACCTGGATGCTGAAAGTAATGGTTTAAGCTATTTGATCGATAAGGCAAAAGACCACCCGCTATATGCCCACATCACCCTGCAAAAAGGGGAGCGGAGCGAGTTGGCTAATTTGGCTACGGAGTTGTTGTAGAACTTAATATTTCAAAGAACGATTTTTACGCATCGCTGCGATATATTCAAATTTCGGGAATTGGATTTGGAAAAGTGGTGACAGTGTTTTGTCAGTTATTGATTACCAGTGGATTAATTTTGCGTTTGTTTGTTGGTGACACCAACAAAAGCGGGAAAGGCGCAAATCGGATTTGCAAAGTCGGGGATTGCCACGCTATCGCTCGCAATGACGCTCGGGGGAGATATAGTTCAACCTACCTAAATATTATTATCCCACAATCCCATCCGTTACCCGCGCAATATCATTACTTATTTTATTGATAAAGCCCAGTTGTTCTTTTAACAAACTGTTATCGTTCGCCGTGGTTTGTTTTTTATCAGTTGCGGGCGGCAGTTCCATGGTTAATTCAACTTTTTCACCACCAAGTTTCAGGCTGGTGTCGTTCAAGATGGCCATGCTTTTCCTTACCGAGCGGCAAACATCGGGCTGGGGATCGTTAATGCTTTTGCCTACAAATTCAGCAGCTACAGTAGCTATGTACGATGATAAGATATGGTTCAGCACAACAAACTTGTGTATCTCTTTTAAATTCTTTTGCTTGCTTTTAGGCTCGGAGGTCATTCGCTCAAAGGCAGCCGATAGATTGCCTGATTTAACAAAAACATCTTTTCGCGCCAGCTTATATTCCGTTATTTCAACCATTTTACCTGCCAGGCTTTCGGCTATTTTTGCTAAGTAATTGGCATTGGCATATATTACCTCGCGCAGGTTTTCCTGTATCAGCTCAAATTCCCACGATGGGAATATCAAATAGCTGGCAATGAACGCTATTGCCGAGCCTATTATAGTATCGGTAATACGCTCCTGTACAATATGGTTCACCCCTAAAAAACTAAATAGTATGAGTATGTACGGGGTCATGAGCAGTACGCTTATTACGTAGTTCTTTCGTAAAAAACTGTAACAGCCCAGCATAAAAAACACTAAAAATCCAAAACGGATGCTATTATCAGGTATCAGGATCAATATGGTAATGCCGATAATACCCCCGCAAATAGTACCGATAAGGCGCTGGTAATTGCGCTGTTTTGATAGGCTGAAGCCGGGCTTTAATATAACTATGATAGTTAGCAGTATCCAGTAGCTGTGGTGCCCTGCCGAAATGAATTTGGAAACCATAAAACCCACCAAACAAACAAGTGATACACGCAATGCATGTTTAAAGGCTGCCGATTCAAACGACAAGTTATCGCTAAATATGTGCGGGGCGTAATCCTGTTGGGTTACAAATTTGGTGTATTCAATTTTCCTGCGGTTCTCAAATAACAACCTTGCCGAATCGGAATGGTAATAATTATAAATGCTGGTTATTTTCTGGTTCATGTCGCGCAGGTTTACCAGTATTTTCTTTAGCACCAAATTGCTGGTTTCGTTATCGCTTTCGCCAAAGGCATCAATTTTAAGCTTCAGCTGTTCCAGCTCGGGCGTAAAATCAACCGGGTTTTTATATTTTGTGTTCGACAGCACAATAAAGGCCACATTCTCTACCTCGTTGGCCATGTGGTATAATATTTTAGCTACCGCCTCCAATATGCCCGTGCTTTTAAACTTTTCGCGCATGCCTGCATAATCATAATGGGTGGCCATAATGTTCTCGAACATATCCACCAGGTCGACAAACGTTAATACCAGTATGC
>Ga0206874_1182_pt1 | contig 15949 bp, 11 predicted proteins | sample Alteio_BWOrgCont_12_FD_152629 | JGI IMG/M metagenome (GOLD analysis project Ga0206874, IMG submission 152629) | Enriched cells from forest soil in Barre Woods Harvard Forest LTER site, Petersham, Massachusetts, United States -... | ecosystem: Environmental > Terrestrial > Soil > Temperate forest >...
CCGGCGCGGCTATCACGCCAAAATGCTCACGCAGGACCGCCTCTTCGGGCATGAACTCGCCGGAACAGTCGTTGAGGTAGGCGAAGGTGTGCAGGATTTTTCTGTAGGGGATCGCGTAGTTCCGCTCAACTCCGCCCCTTGTGACGCCTGCTTCTTCTGTCTCAACAATCAGCAGAACCTTTGTGACGATCTTCTTTTCAACAATGGAGCCTATGCGGAATTTATCCGCATCCCTGCACGCATCGTCGCCAAGAACACACTGCATCTGCCTGGAGGTATGTCCTTCGAGCACGCCGCACTCACTGAGCCTCTGGCCTGTGTAATGCGCGGTCTTGAAGAGTCGAACGCTCGCGCTGGACAGACGGCAATCGTGCTTGGTGCCGGCCCTATCGGCCTGCTGTTTATCCACGCCGCCGCACTCCATGGACTGCACGTGATCGCCGTGGTCAAACGCATAGACCAGGTTGCGACTTCAAAAAAGTTTGGCGCAGAACATGTCATCCGCATCTCCGAGGTCACTGATCCCGTCGCTGCTGCGCGTGCGTTCACCCCTGAGGGTCGCGGGGCCGATGTCGTATTTGAAGCGGTAGCAACACCTGAGGCCTGGCAGTGGGCTGTTCAGATGGCGCGCAAGGGCGGACTCATCAACCTCTTCGGCGGCCCTCCGGCGGGCACCTCGGTCGCCTTCGACACCAACCTGCTGCACTATTCTGATCTCACACTCAAGGCTAGCTTCCATCACACGCCGGCTTCGGTGCGCAGTGCCTTAGCATTGCTGCAATCGGGCCGCTTTCAGTGCGACGGCTTCCTCACCGGCACGGCCGCGCTGGAAGACTTGCCGCAGGTTTTCTCCAAGATGCTCACCCGTCCCGCCGAAGGAATCGCACCGGAGATTAAGACGAAGATCGTCCCGTCGGCATCTGCGCGCCGCGAAACCCGCGACGCCATGGAGGCTCGCACATGAGCGCAATGGCTGCTCCCATGTCTCCAGTATCAGCGGTTGACGATAACCTTATCGGCGCACCTCAGATTTATCAGACACCCACTATTCGACCCTCGCTCGCCGAGGCACAGGCATGGTGCAAGCATCTTGCCAACACGCATTACGAGAATTTTCACGTTGCCACGTTGTTTCTTCCGGCCGCTCTGCGACCGCACTTCCACAGCGTCTACGCGTTTTGCCGAGCGTCGGACGATCTTGGCGATGAAGTTGCCGATACCGCAACCGCCACACGCCTGCTCGCACAATGGCGCACAATGCTGTCGCAGTGCTTCCAGCGACCCCAGGATTCACGCCACCCAGTTTTTGTTGCGCTGCAGCCCAGCATTCAGCAATGCCAGCTTCCCATCCAGCCCTTTGACGATCTGATCTCCGCCTTCGAGCAGGACCAGGTTTACACTCACCACGAATCACTGGCCACGCTTGAGCATTATTCGCGCTACTCTGCCAACCCTGTCGGCCGTCTCGTTCTTCTGGTCAGCGGCTACCACTCCGAAGAGGTGATGCAACTCTCCGACGAAATCTGTACCGGCCTGCAACTCGCCAATTTCTACCAGGACATCGTTGAAGACTGGGCCCGGGGCCGCCGCTACATCCCTGCTGACGCCATGCAGCGCTTCGGCGTCAGCAACGACCAGGTCGCCAGTCGCCGCTTCGACGCAAACTTTCGCGCCATGATGGAATTTCTTGTCGCCGACGCTCGCGCTCGACTCCAACGTGGCAGCCGCATCGTTGGGCTCGTCAACCGCGACCTCGCAGCCACGCTCTCGCTCTTCGTAAAAGGCGGCTTCTCTATCCTCGACGCCATCGCCGCGCAGGGGTTCGACACCCTCAAGGCGCGCCCCGTCGTCAGTAAATCAAAAAAGCTGGGCCTGCTCGCAGCAGCATTCACAGGCAAACTCGCCGCGATTTTCCTCCCCACGCGGCAGCAGGGAATCTCGCAATGAGTGAAGTACGGTCAGCCGAGCTTATCGCCGCTTATGCCTATTGCCGCGCCATCGCCAAACGCGAGGCGAAGAATTTCTACTACTCCTTCGTCGCTCTTCCACGCCACAAGTCGGATGCGATGTGTGCCGTCTACGCCTTCATGCGCAAAGCTGACGATCTCTCCGACGACGAATCACTCACCCTTGAGGTTCGTCGCGCAGCCATGGCTGAGTGGACGGCTGGCTGGCGCGCCTCAGTCTATGGCCGCACCACTGACCCTATCCTGCTCGCTGTGCATGACACCCAAAGTCGCTTTGGCATCCCCGATGAGTTGCTGGAACAGCTTGTCGCAGGCACCACGCTTGATCTCGAGCCGCAGCAGGGGGTCGCCACTCAGAAATTCAATGGCGAACACTTCCAGGCTTATGAGACCTTCGATGCACTCTATCGCTACTGCTATCTTGTTGCCTCTGTCGTTGGACTGGTCTGCATACGTATCTTCGAGTACACCGACGCGCGCGCAGAACTGCTTGCCGAGCAGACCGGCATCGCCTTCCAACTCACCAACATTCTGAGGGACGTGCGCGAAGATGCTGAACGCGGACGCATCTATCTTCCACTCGACGATATGGCTTCTGCCGGAACCAGCGCAGATGCATTCCTGCTTGCCGTCAAGGATGGGCAGACGACGCCGGCACTGATGAGCCTGCTGCAAACAGAGATTACTCGCGCCGAGCAGTACTACAGCGCCTCAGAAGAGCTGATACCACTTCTGGCGCCCGATGCGCAGCCGGCCATGCGCGTACTCGTCCGCATCTATCATCGCCTGCTCGATCGCATCGCAGCTTCGCCGGCAACTGTCTTTCGCGATCGAATCTCAGTCCCAACACCCCAGAAGCTCGCCATTCTTGCACCGGGTCTCATTCAATCTCTGCTTGCCAGGGTCTTCGGATGAGTACGAATTCAGCAGATGTCCTCATCATCGGCGCAGGTGTGGCCGGTCTTGCTGCAGCTGAGGCGCTCTCACGCGTGGGTGCGAAGGTCGCGCTTGTCGAGCGCAAGCCATACGTTGGCGGCCGTGCATATTCTTATCTGCATCCTGCGCTCGACGAAGCCATCGACTCGCAGCATGTGCTCGTCGAGTGCTGCACCAATCTCGTCGATCTCTTCGCGCGCTGCGGCGCAGCAAAGCATATCCGCTGGTATGACTCGATCCCGTTTCTAGAGCCTGCAACTGCCAGCCATGGCGTACGGCGCAGCGACATTGGCTCCGGCGTTCTGCCCGCGCCTATGCATTCTGCGCTCAGATTTCTCAGTGCGGACATGCTTTCTTTCGGCGACAAGCTCGGCATTGCTCGCGCTCTACTCGGCTTTCTGCGGGGATACCCAGCGAGCGACGCCGAACCATTTTCAGAGTGGTTGCGTCGCGCTCGCCAGTCCGAGCGTTCCATACGGCACTTCTGGGAGCCTGTTGTCGTCAGCACACTTAACGACTCGTTCGAGCGCAGTTCTACACGCTACGCGGGTCAGGTCTTTCACGAGCTCTTTCTCAAAAACTCCCGCGGCTCGCGCCAGGGTATTCCCACACAACCGCTTTCGGAGTTTTATGCACACCTAGCAAACCTCGCCGTAAAGCAGGGAACTGCGCTGCACCTGCGCTCCAGTGTAGACCGTATACAACAGCTCGCAGACGGCACATGGCAGGCGATTGATTCCAGCTATGAGGCTTACACAGCGCCCAATCTAATCCTCGCGCTGCCATACGAGCAGGCCGCCAAGACCCTCGCAACTCTTCCTGAAGATTCATTGCAGCGTCAGCACCTCCTGCCTGCGTTCACGCATTTTGTCTCCGCGCCGTTCACAACGATTCATTTGTGGCTCGATCGCTCCATCACCGACCTCGACCAGGCCGCATTGCTGGACACGCGAATCCAGTGGATGTTCAATAAGTCGCGCATCCGCCGTGACGAACCTGGTGAACGCAACAAGCCTGGCGAATATCTCGAGCTGGTTATTGCCGCCTCTTTCGCCGAACTGCATCGCACCCGCGAAGACATACTTTCCTCAGCCGTCGACGAGCTCGCGCAGTTTTTTCCTGCGATGCGACAGGCGAAAGTCCTTAAGTCAGGAATCCTCAAAGAGGCGCGCGCTACTTTTTCCGTCGTCCCCGGCCTGGACATTTATCGCCCTCTCGCCGATGCGGGCAATGGCCTCTATCTTGCCGGTGACTGGACGCGCACCGGTTGGCCTTCCACCATGGAAGGCGCCGCCCGCAGCGGCCGCCTGGCTGCCGAGGCGGTTGCCGCTGCATGCGGTCAGTCGTCCAAATTCCTGGCTCCAGACCTTCCGGCCTCAGGATTCATGCGGTTTTTGCCACTTTCAGGTGGCCATTAACCGGGTTGAAACACTGAACGACGCACCCTCCGACGTGAATCCAGAAAAATAAGTTTCAAAATTTTCGCAACTCATCCCGCAAACGCGGTTTCCTGTCTACATCAGTCCACTTCCGTTCGCGACTCCCGGCGCGGCGAAAGCGTGGAGGTAACATGCCCCGTTCCGCGCGTACACTGGCTCGCTGCGGCCTCGCTCTCACCGGCTTTCTCCTTATCGGATGCCTGGTTGGCTGTAGTGCCGGCGTAATCTCCTCAAACCCAACGCCGCAAATCAGCGTCAGCGTCTCGGGGTCCTCTTCCACGCGTCTCGGATCCACTACGCAGTTCACCGCAACCGTTACCGGCACAGCAAATACTTCGGTCTCCTGGCAGGTCAACGGCGTCATGGGTGGCTCCGCCGCGAACGGGACCATCTCCAGCAGCGGTCTCTACACCGCGCCTGCAGTTATGCCTTCCGCTACCAGCGTTACTGTCACTGCTGTCAGCGTGGTCTCTGCCAGCGCAACCGGCAACGTGACAGAAAGCCTCTACAACCCCATCCCAACGCTCACGTCCGCGACGGGCACACAGGTTGGCAGCACCCTCAGCTATTTCATTGATGCCATCGGCACAGGCTTTGTGCCCACATCTGTCATCCAGGCTGCAGGCGTCGCACAGACCACAACTTATGTTTCCGCTACAGAGATTACGACAACTATAACAGTACCCTCCGGCACAACCAGTCTCGCCATTGCCGTGGATAACCCCGCTCCTGGCGCGATGAATTCTTCCACGCTCACAATTTCCCTCACTTTTTATTCGACCACCGCAACCGCAGCTGCGCGCTTCCTTGATCAGTCGAGCTTCGGTCCTACGGCTGCGACCATTCAGCAGGTTCAGACACTTGGTATTGGCGCGTATTTGAAGCAGCAGTTCGCCACGCCCACCACGCCGCTCGCGGCTATCCCCACCAATCCGCTGCCTGCCGTCTGTCTCTCAGCGAATAATCCCTATGTTTGCGCTGAATCCGAATGGTGGACCACAGCCATCACCGCTCCTGACCAGCTTCGCCAGCGAGTTGCATTCGCCCTGTCTGAAATGTTTGTGGTCTCTACGCAATCCATTGCCGGCCAGGCCATACCCGCTTATCACAACATGCTGGCCAACGATGCCTTCGGCAACTTCTCCACCATCATGCATGACGTAGCTGTCTCTCCAGCCATGGGCGCATATCTGAACATGATCGATAGCGCGAAGGCTCCAGCGGGTCAGATCCCCAACGAGAATTTCGGCCGCGAGAACATGCAGCTTTTCACCATCGGGCTAGACATGCTCAACCAGGATGGCAGCCTGCAACTGGATGGCAGCGGCAATCCCATCCCCACGTACACCGAGACTACTGTGCAGAACTTTGCCAAGGTCTATACCGGCTGGACGTTCTCACTTGCCGGCGGCGGCACTCCTCCCAAGTTCCCCAACACAACCTCGAACTACAACGATCCTATGGCCGCGGTGGATAGCGCACATGACACCACCAGCAAGACTCTGCTGAATGGCACCGTGCTTCCCGCCGGTCAGACCTCTGTGCAGGATTTAAACCAGGCGCTCGCCAATATCTTCAATCACACCAACGTCGGCCCCTTCGTGTGCAAACAACTCATCCAGCACCTGGTCACAAGCACTCCCAGTCCTGCCTATGTTTCGCGAGTCGCGGCAATCTTCGCGAATGATGGTACTGGCGTTCGCGGCAACATGCAGGCTGTGGTCAACGCGATACTCACCGATCAGGAAGCTCGTGCCGGCGACACCAACTCCAGTTACGATGGCGGACATCTGCGCGAACCTGTGCTCTTTATCACCGCCATGATGCGTGGCCTCGCCTTCACCAATACAGATGCTAACGGCTCCTACTTCGCGCTCTCCAATCAGTCCAGCAAGCTCAGCGAAGAACCCTATCGCGCCGGCTCGGTCTTTAACTTCTTCCCGCCCAGCTATGTCATTCCCGGCACATCGCTCAACGCGCCTGAGTTCAGTATTGAGAACACTGCCACTTCCATTCTTGAGCTCTCTCTAGCCGACTCCATCGTCAACAACAAGATATCAAGCTTCAGTGTCGATCTCTCCAACACTGGTACGCTCGGCACCATGGCTGCGGATCCCACCACGCTGGTCAACTATCTCAACATGCTCTTCATGCATTCGCAGATGCCGGCGAACATGCAGACCACAATCATCAACACCATCACGCCTATCAAGACCAACGCACAGCGTGCTCGTGTCGCCACCTATCTCGTCATCACGTCATCGCAATACAAGATCATCCACTAGCAGGGAAGGCAACTATGCACATTCGCCGCCGCAGTTTTATCCGCTATGCATCACTTGCCGCCGCCGGCAATCTGCTCGGTCTGCGACCCTTTGGCGCACTCAATGCGCTGGCTGGAACGCCTACGGACTATAAGGCACTCGTCTGCATCTTCCTCTATGGCGGCAACGACGCTAACAACATGATCGTGCCCTTCGACACTAAGGGCTACGCCAACTACTCCACAATTCGCGCTGCCCTCGCTCTCCCGCAGAACACTTTGCTTCCGCTCACGCCGTTACCCAATTTTGCGCTGCACCCCAGCCTTCCAGATGTACAGACACTGTTCAACAATGGCAACGCAGCCTTCGTCGCCAATGTTGGCACACTCACTCAGCCCACCACTCGCACGCAGTATCTTGCAGGTTCCAGCGTTCCCGTCAATCTCTTTTCGCACCCGGACCAGCAGGAGGAGTGGCAGAACGCGTCGCAGGATTCTACGGTTTCCACCGGCTGGGCAGGCCGCATGTCTGATGTTCTCGCGGCTAACTACAACTCCGGTGCCGCCATCCCCATGATTACCTCCGTCGCCGGAGACACGCTCTTCTGCAACGGAGTTTCCACCACTCCCGTTTCCGTCTCACCCGGTAATGTCGGTGGCGCATCCTGCTCTGAGGGTGCGGAGTGCAGCGCGCGCCTCGCCTCGGCGCAGGCGCTCATTAACTTTTCGTCAGGCGTCTCGCTGGTCACGCAGGATAACCAGGTCACCTCCAACGCTTACAACTATGCAGCCACGCTCACGGCGGCCACGCAATCCGTCACGCCGCTCAAGACTGTCTTCCCGACCGGCGGTCTCGGCGCACAGCTCCAGCAGATTGCAGAAATTATTCAGGTTCGCGCCGCACTTGGCGTGCAGCGCCAGATATTCTTCTGCGGCATCGGCAACTTTGACACTCATGCTGGGCAGCTCGCGCTGCAGGCGTCGTTGCTCTCCGGCATCAGCCCAGCTCTTTCCGCCTTCTACAACGCCACGGTGGAGATGGGAGTGCAGAGCTCCGTTACCTCGTTCACCATGTCTGATTTCGCACGCACCTTCCAGCCGAACTCGAACAGCGGCAGCGACCACGCCTGGGGTTCACACCACATTGTCTTCGGCGGAGCCGTCAAAGGCGGACAGATGTACGGAACGTTCCCCACGCTGGCACTCGCCGGGCCAGACGACTCCGGCTCCAACGGCCGCTGGGTTCCTTCAACCGGAAGTGTGCAGTATGCAGCCACGCTAGCCTCGTGGTTCGGCGTGCCCGCGAACGCCCTCGCCACCGTCTTTCCTAACATCGGCAACTTCGTGACGCAGAACCTCGGCTTCGTCTAGCGCGTCAGCAAAAACACACCCACCGCCACGAATAACGTCGCCAGCCATCGGCGTTTGTCCACGTGCTCGCGCAAAAACAACTTCGCCGCGATGGCGTTGCCAATATAGGTCAATGCCGCGATCGCCGGTCCTGCCAGCGAAAGGTTTGCAATGCTCAGCGCATAGAGCATGGCAAAGAAGTTCGCGGCCATACACAGAGCACCAGTCACAAAGCGACTGTTAGTGATAACGGCAGCAATTGTTCCACCCATCCCACGAGCTGCGCGAATGTCGTCGAGGTCGCCAAGCTGTCGCATGCCGGCAGCAATCAACACTTCGCCCAGCACAGCAAGCGCTGCCACAAATCCAATCGAAGCCCATATGTGCAGTACCGGAGACAGAGTCATAGCGGCCCCAGCCCCCGATCCATCTGGTCCAGCTTCGGATGCTCAGTTCGCGACGGCCCTCCCGCCACAAACCCCACCGCACAAACAATCAGTGCTATTCCCACGATGCGCGGAACCGAGAGATGCTCGTGCAGCCAGAATCTTCCCAGCAACGCAATCACTACATAACCAAACGCCGTGGCCGGCATCACAAAGCTAAGGTCGGCCCAGCTCAGTGCCGTCGTATACGCTGCAAAAAACCCAATGAGCAAAACTATCCCACCCGCCACAAACGGATTGAATGGCGCATGCAGCAGCAGCTTGCCCAGGTGATGGATATCCATCGCGCCCATCTGCTTCATCCCTCGCGCCAGAAGGGAATCACCCATCGAGGCCGTCAGCATGATGGCAATCAGAATGGCGTATTGCGACGGCTTCAATGCATGCTTCATTGCTACTTCTCCGGCGTGGCACAAAAGGAAAGGCGGAGCATAGGCTCCGCCCCTAAATAGCTGCTCGCGACGCTTACGCGTTCATGCTCACTGATTCCTGCGCCTTCAACGCGTTCTCTTCCTTCTTGGCTCGCGCAGCCTTATTGCGCTGTGAGCGCAGCTTCATAAAGCTCTTGGCCTCGACATAAAGCCTCGGCACATCGCGGTTCACAATTGCCTTCCACACCACGCGGAAAGCAGCCTTCGGACGGAAATAGTATTCGTCGTAGAACTTGTGCACCATCTCCATCACGTACTCGGTCGGAAGGCCCGGGTACTCGATGTGCGCCATCTGGTGGCCGCCACCATCTTCCATGTTCTCGTTGGTGATGAAGTCGTTGCGCTTGGCGAAGTCGTAAAACTCCGTGCCAGGATACGCATGAGCGACTGATACCTGGATCGTCTCGCAATCCAGCTGCTTGGCGAAATTGATCGTGTTCCAGATCGATTCCTTCGTCTCACCCGGCAGGCCGAGAATAAAGTCGGCATGGATGATCAGTCCCAGGTCGTGGCAGTCCTTCACAAACTCGCGAGCGCGCTCAACCGTCGCACCCTTCTTGATGTTCTTCAGAATCTGCGGATCGCCCGACTCAAATCCAACGATCAGCAACCGGCATCCCGCTTCCTTCATCGCCTTCAGGGTGTCGCGGCTGGTGGTCACGCGCGATGTGCAGCTCCACGTCAGGCCCAGCGGCTTCAGCTTCTCGCAAAGCTCAATCGTCCGGTTCTGCTGGATGTTGAATGTATCGTCGTCGAAGAAGAATTCCTTCACGTCAGGAAAGTTTTCCTTCGCCCACTTCAGCTCCGCCGCAACGTCGTCAGTTGAACGCTTGCGCCACGCATGGCCGCTTAATGTCTGTGGCCACAGGCAGAACGTGCACTGCGCAGGGCATCCGCGCGTCGAATACAGCGCAATGTAAGGGTGCAGCAGGAACGGCACGTTGTAGCGCGTCACATCCATGTCGCGCTTGTAGATCTTTGTTGCCCACGGCATCGCGTCCAGGTCTTCTACCTGCGGACGGTCCGGATTGTGCTGGATTACGCCGCTCGCATCCTTGTAGCTGATGCCGAGAATTTCATTCAGCGGCTTGCCGTTCGCATACTCCACAACGGAGAAGTCAAACTCGCGCCGGCAGATAAAGTCGATTGCCTCGCACTCATTCAGCGCGCGGTCCGGGTCGGTGGTCACCGGTGGCCCAACAAAGCAAATCTTGATCGTCGGGTTCGCCGATTTGATGGCGCGAGCCAAACCATGGTCGCCCGCCCAGCCTACGGTCGAGGTGAACAGCACCAGGAACTCATACCCTTTGGCCATCTCAATCGTCTCTTCCGCGGAAACGTGGTGCGGCGGAGCATCAAGCAGCTTCGAACCCTCCAGCATGCCTGCCGGATAGGCCAGCCACACGGGGTACCAGTACGACTCAATCTCACGAGTCGCCGGCCAGCGCGAGCTTGCGCCGCCATCAAAATTTTCAAACGAGGGTGGGTTCAGGAGCAGGGTTTTTAGAGGCATATCAATACCGTCCATCTTACCATTTTGAACCCTGTGTGTCGCTTGTCGCCGCACCACGCTGTGCACCATTTACGGTGCACAGCATTCTTGGGGCAAATAGCTGATTGCAGGTGATTAAGGTTTTGTGCTGAACGAAGTCTGTGCCGTCGGCTTGTGCAGCTCATTCTTCAGCCACGAATCCAGTTGCCCCGTCTCCCGCATCAGCCGAATCGTGGACCGTTGAAGGTCCTGTTGCGTGCTCAGAAAGTCCGCATATTTTTGCCGTTCATCCAGGCGCGCATTTTGCTCATCCTTCGGCGTCATTGGCGTGGCGCCGGTCGCTGCGTTATTCGCCGTTAGCTGTGCCAGCACCGCGTTGAGCTGCATCTGCGCAATCTGCCGGTCGTCATTGGCCAACTCAGCGCGCGCCACCAGCTCAGCCATGGTGTGGCGCTCTTTTTCTCGCTCGTCGAGAAAAAGATTCTTCTGGCTCTCCGCATCGAACATCGCATGCTTCGCATCAGCCGAGGCTTCCAGCGCTCGCGCCTGGTGTGCGCGGTCAAACAGTGGAATCTGTATCTGGATCGCAATCGCCGCGTCGTTGTTGCTCTTGCCCGCAAACGTCGGATAGTAGACCAGGAAGTTTGATTCGCTGGGACTGGTATTCAGCCGGCTGTAATTTCCAACCAGGGAGATTTGCGGCCGGTAGAGGTATTTGCTCTGACCGCTTGCAATATCGTTGCGGCTCCGAGCATCTTCAAACGCCGCCTGCACTCCAAAGCTCAGCGAGTTGTCCCGGATCAGAGCACTCACTTCCGGCATCGCCGGAATCGTACTCGGCAGCGCCTCAATATGTCGTCCTGTCAGCCCCATAATCCGCATCAGGTGCGCTTCCTGGTCGGCCATGGTGTCTTCCTGCTGCAATGCCAGCAGACGGATCTGCGTTGCATTACGATTGCTCTTCAACAATTCAATCTGAGTATCCAAACCCGCGCCTACTCGATCGTTGACGATTGTTGCAAGCCGGGCCGCACAGCTTTCTTCATCGTTCAACGTGGTCTTCATCTCCTGCGCGCCGGCCAGCGAGACATAGGTCAGCACTACATCTTCTTCCACCTGCTGCTTGGCCTCGCGTAGTGCCAGCTTCGCCGACTCCAATCCAGCCTGGGCAGCAAGTATGTTGTCGTGTTGCGCAAAATTGAAGACCAGCGACTCACTCGAAATGCTGAAAACTGTTGGCAAGCCCAGCGGAGGGCCGGTCGACTTTCCATATCCACCGCCAATGCCCACCGTTGGAACATACGCGTCATGCACTTCTGAGGTAACAGCCTGTGCCTTGGTGACGTTGGCTTCAGCCGCCTTCACGCGGGGATCGTTGCGCAGCGCCATCTCTACCGCCGAGCTGAGCGAGAGCTGCGCATGGGCGCACGGGGTGTTCACCGCCAACCCCACCATCATCGCCAACAGCGCCACAGTCTTTGCCAAACAACGCATGCTTCTACTCTCCGGTACTTCTACAAACTCTGCAATGCTTTCTTTGCTGCCCCATAGTCGTGGACCTGTGCGAGCGCCGCATCAAACTCGATCTTAGCGCCAGCCTTGTCGCCTTTCTTCTCGAGCAGCCTCCCCAACTGCAGGTGCACCTTGAATGCAGGCGCATCGTCGCTCTTGGACCTGCCTTCAAGGTAGCCGCGCAGCAGGTGTTCTGATAGCTCCGGTACGCGGTCAATCTCCATCAATATGCTCGCCGCATCCACCACCGCATAATCCATCTGCTTGTCTGCTTCCATGCACTTTCGAAGCGCTGCTACAGCATCGTCAAACTGCCTGCGTCGGGCGTAGTAGTGCCCCAGGTCGGCCCAGGCCTCCGCACGAAATCCAACCATCACTGCCGCACGGAACTCTGCCTCAGCCCGGGTGTAATCCTTGTTAGCCTCAGCCGCCAGGGCATAAGTCCGGTGAGCTGCCTGTGGAGTCAGCTTTAGCTCGCGATCTGCCAGTGCAATCGCCTTATCAATACCGCCGCCAATTATTGATGGAGCAGCAATGTAGTATTCGGCGAGGTCGTCGACGGCAGAACCATTCTTAGGATCGATTTCCACCGCACGTTCGAAGGCGGCCTGCACCCGGTGGGCCAGTCTGTAACCGGCAATGTACCCGGCGCCCTGGGCCTTCTGGCCGCAAGCACGTCCCAGCCAGTCCTGTGCCTCGCTGTTTGAGCTTAGATCGTTCATGGCAGCTTCGCATTCGCCAACCGCAGCGTCAGCAAGGTCTTCCGAATAAAACGCGCGGCACAGTAAAAAATGCGCCTGGCCATCTTTAGGATTCGCACTCAGATATCCGCGCAGCCCAGCGACGGCTGCATCCACGTCGCCCTGCATCAAGGCACGCTCAGCGGCAGATCGCTGCATGTTCTCCGGCTCAATTGCATGTCCATCCTCGACCACTGCTGCCGCAACCAGTAAAACGAGTCCCGCTGCCATGCCCCAAGATTTCATCTTCACCGTCACCTAGGGCTGCATGGTCTTTACGCGCAAGCCGTCCTTCATCTCCGCGTCGCCCGCTGTGCTCAACGCCACTGTGTCGCCGTCGTTCAATCCCGAAACTACTTCGAACCGCGTCAGGTTCACTGCCCCAGGCGTAATTGCAGTCTTGTACAGGCGTTCATCCACAACCCGGTAGACAAAGTTCTTTGCGCCATCGGTGTGCAAAGCCTCGCGCGGCAGGCTCAAAACGTTGTACCTCTGCTGCAAAGTCACCGTGGCCGTCACGTTAGTGTTCGGCAACAGGTCCCCGTTGTTGTCGTCGATGGAAATCAGGCACTCACCTACATTGCGTGTGCCGCCATACTCAATGATTGACGTCGGTGCCTGCACAATATGCCCTTGCCAGGCCAGGTTCGGCTTCGCATTCCACACAATCTTCACTGCCTGGCCGTTGGCCAGCTTCCCAATCTCCGGCTCATCGAAGTACGCATGCACCAAGAGGTGTTTCAGATCGGCTTCGCCAAGCAGAACATCGTTCGCATTCACTGATGCCAGCGGCAACACCGGCAGGGAATAGATAGTTCCCGCAAACGGTGCGCGTACGTTCACGCCGCTCAGAGCGCTCCGGGCTGCGGACACCTCAGCCTGGGCCTGCGTCACCAAGGCATGCTGCGCCTCCAGGTCAGAGCTGTTGTAGCGCGAAGCCTTGCGCGTTTGCAGCTCAGAAATCTTGGCATGAGCTGCGTCCACACGGTGCTGTGCCGATGCTACTTCGCTAGGAGATGCCGCACCCTGGGCCTGCAGTTTCTGCAAAGAGTCCAGCGCCTGCTGAGAGATACGCAGCTGGTTCTGGGCATCCGACATCTCCCCACTCTGCGTTGCCAGCTCATCGCCGGTGCCACCGGCCTGCATGTTGTGCAGCGTAGCCTGAGCCGTTGCCAGCGTAGCCAGGCCGGCGGCCAACTGCTTGCGTGCATCGCTGTCATCCAGAAGCATCAATTCCTGGCCTTGGTACACATTCTGGTTCAGCCGGATATATACGCGCTCGACGCTCGTCGGCATAGGAGCTCGCGGCTCAAAATCTTCTGTCGGCTCAACCTTGCCATTCGTGGAGAGCGTGCTGACCAGGTCCTGCCGCTCAACCTGCGCAATCGTTATGTGCACAATGTTGCGCCTGGAGCGGATATACACCACCAACGCCACACACACCACTACACTCGCCAGCACCCACCACCAGATTCGCCCGCGTCTTGTTTCTTGTTGAGCCATAAGCAGAAAGAAGTATATAAGAGGTTCCGTTCAGGCCCGGTGAATCCCGCATTTGCTGCAATCATTAACCTGAATCGTCTTACGAGATACGATGCACCAACCTAGCTTTCGGTGCGCACTTCTTCATCCCTTACGCTTTGCAGGCCGTCTGAGTTTCGGATATCGAGCACTTCAAGCTCCCATCCGCCAAAATCAGGATGCCGGTTGTGCCGCAAACGGTACATCAGCTCCATCCGGTCTCCCTGCGCCCATCCATCCTCCTGCGCCTTGTCTGCCCAATTCGACCTCCGGCTCCACAGCATGCCTCCAAATCGCACACCGTCCTCGGCGTCCTCCACACTCAGACGCAGGTGGCGCTCCTTCACCACCTTCAGCGCAGCCGCCAGCCGGACTCCACGGCTCATCCACAGCGGCTCCGGGTTGCCATTCCCAAACGGTCCCAGTAACTCGAGCGCATTCAAAAAGTCCGGCGTAATCTCGCCCAGCCTGATCTCGGTATCGCACTCCACTGTTGCCTGCTCGGCGCTTTCGTCTATTGCACGCGACTTCGCATATAGCTCCATCCGCGATCTCAGTTCGTCCACCCGCCCACTCGGCAGGCTGAAGCCCACAGCATGGGCGTGCCCCCCGAATCTCGTAAACAATCCCGCGTCACTTTCACCATGGACGGCAGTCAGCGCGTCAAGCAGATGAAATCCCGGCACCGACCGGCCCGATCCATGCGCATGGCCATCTTCGTGGGTCATCACCAACGCCGGCCGTCCCGTTCGGTCTACCACTCGCGCAGCAAGGATGCCAACAACACCACGGTGCCAGCCACGCGCCGCCTCTCCTTCTTCCGGTGCATCGTCGAGCACCACTACCGGCGGCAGATCTTCACCCATCTTCTCCAGCCGAGCCTCAATCGCTCGCAAAGCTTCAGCCTCGGTTGCGCGCCGGTCGTCATTAAGACGGTGCAGCTTCTCCGCGAGACCTCGTGCCACTTCGTGATCTTTCGCCAGAAACATCTCCACTACATCGCTGGCTATGTCCATTCGTCCAGCTGCATTGATCCTCGGCGCCAGGCGAAAGCCCACATCGGTCGCCGAGATCGGCTGGGAGACATCGATTGCTGCCAGCTCCATCAGCGCCCGCAATCCCGGTTGCGAAGGTTTTCGCAACTCTCGCAACCCGATCGCCGCAATCACACGATTCTCACCCGTCAGCGGTACTGCATCGGCAATCGTTGCAATGGCCAGCAGCTTCAGGAACGACGGTAGCGTCTTCTCCCGCAACCGCTGGCGCTCGTCCTCATCCCGCGCTGTGCTCTCCAGCAACGCCTGCGCCAGCTTGAACGCCACAGCCGCCCCACACAGATCTTTGTACGGATACCCATCGCCCACCTGGTTCGGGTTCAGCACAGCAAGAGCCTCCGGGACACCACCGTCCTCCGGGAGGTGATGGTCGGTCACAATCAGGTCCAGCCCCAGCCGTTTGCATTCTTCCGCTGCCGCAAAAGCACGTATACCGGTATCCACGCTCACCACCAGTCGTACGCCCTCGCCAGCCGCTGCGGAAATGCGCGATTCCTGCATCCCATAACCTTCGCGAATGCGGTGCGGTATGTGATATCGAACGTCCGCAGCCACACCCAGAACCGCCGCCGCACGTTCTGCTGCTGTCTTGAGCAGCACTGTTGCCACCGTTCCATCTACGTCATAATCGCCGTAAATTAGAACTGCCTCGCCCGCAGCCAGTGCCGAACGCAGCCGCGTAACTGCTGCATCCATCCCCAGCATCAGCATTGGATTGTGCAATTGCTCGAGCGCAGGGAAGAGAAACGTTCGCGCCTGCTCCACGCTGCTCATCCCACGACAGACCATGATCTCTG
>Ga0206874_1183_pt1 | contig 15929 bp, 14 predicted proteins | sample Alteio_BWOrgCont_12_FD_152629 | JGI IMG/M metagenome (GOLD analysis project Ga0206874, IMG submission 152629) | Enriched cells from forest soil in Barre Woods Harvard Forest LTER site, Petersham, Massachusetts, United States -... | ecosystem: Environmental > Terrestrial > Soil > Temperate forest >...
GTCTTCCGGGGCGCTCGGAACGATTATGACGGTTACGATAGCCCTATCCTTGGTGTTTGGTCCCTATTGCGGCGCATTGATAGACCGTCACAAGCGGAAAAATCTTTTGCTCGCCGAAAACATTGCGGGATTTATCGGGCTGGGGGGAATGTGTGTGGGCGGTTTGTTTGGCGATTACTCTTTGTTCGCCCTTGGAGGAATCTATTTATTTACGATAATGATTTTCAACCTGCATTTCCCGACAACGTATGCACTTGCACAGGAAAGTTTCGCACCGGAGTTATACGGGCGCATTAGCGGGATTTTGGAGGTCGTCACGCAAACATCCTCGATTGTCGCGGGCGGAGCAACGGGCTATATTCTTGAGAGCGTAGGATTGCCGGCGATATTCGCCATAGATTCAGCGACGTATGCCATCGCGTTCTTCTTTATTTACTCCTTCCATTATGAAGCGCGCGTTGGCATCACAACAGTGCGCAGGAACTTCACCGGGGAGATGCGAACGGCGTTGAATTATTTGCGTTCACGCCCCCGCTTTACGCGGATGAATGTCGCGCTGTTCATGCCATTCATCGTCCTGATTAGTTTGGATCTTATTCATCCTTTCTTCGTTTCCAAAACGATGCATGCGCCCGCAAGTGTCTTTTCATTGATGAATTGCTTCTACGCGGTAGGAGCGACAGCGGCGGGGCTGTGGATGCGAAATTTTTCAGATTCTTTCAGCGAACATTTCGCATACGTCGTCGCATTTGTGGTATTCATGGGCGCTCTCATTGGGTTAGCGCTCGCACCGATACCGGGAGTGGTATTTGCGATGGTGGCTTTAATAGGCTGGTGTAATGCGGGTATCCGCGTGAACAGAATTACGTTTGTAATGCGAATTGTGCCGACGGAGTTGATAGGGCGCGTGAACACATTCTTCAATTTCGCCGGTTCATGCATGCGCATGGTTATTTTGGGATTTTTAACATGGGGTATTGACGGGCTTGGCGCTCAATGGTGCTATGCGATAATGGCGGCATTTTTAGGAATGGCTTTATGGGTATATGCAAACGCGAAGGCGGAGATAAACCCGGACATAATAAATAGTTAGGCACATCCACCGGAATGTGACCGGCGGAACTCTGCGGGAATCGCTATTCGCTTCGTTTTTTTTCCCGTAATTTGCGGGATATTTACTTGATTTAACAACGATTGCATGACGGTATTCTCGATTATTTTTCTTGTCATTTTGGTTGTATCATTCGCGGGCATTGCCGCGAGTATGCGGAGATTATTCTCCTATATGGCACTTGGAAAGCCGGATAACCGGTTCGATAAACCGATAAAGCGTTTGAAACGAACATTCACAATCGCGTTCCTTGAAACAAAATTACTGCGCGATCCCGTTGCAGGTGCGTTACATCTCGGTATATTTTGGGGGTTTGTCGTTCTCCTATTTGCAGTAATTGAAACAATCGGCGAAGGTCTATTTCACGGATTCTCGCTCAGCGGGATGGGGTGGCTCTATAGCGTAATTACGTGTTCGCAAGATTTCTTTTGCCTTATTGTCGCGTTTGCTGTGGCACTGGCATTTTGGCGCCGAACGGTGAAAAAAGTGAAGCGTTTACAAGTTGACGAGGAGCATCAGCTTGACGCGACACTTATATTGTTGATGATTCTCATTGTCGTCTCGTCATATCTCCTGCAAAGCGCTGCGCAAATTTCTATTTTCGGTATGCGCCCTCATGCCGTGCGTCCGGTAGCACGATTGCTCTCCGGTATGTTATTCGGCGATAACAGTTTTACCGTTGCTTCGTACCAAATCTTGTGGTGGATTCATATCCTTGCCGTACTGGGATTCATGAATTACCTGCCATTCTCCAAGCATCTGCACGTTATCACTTCAATCCCCAACGTGTATTTTTCATGGCGTTCAAAACCCGTTCCGTTGAAGCCAATAAACTTTGAAGAAGAAGGCGTAGAAAAATTCGGCGCCGGTGAATTTTTTGATTTTACGTGGAAACAGTTACTCGACGCATATACGTGTACCGAATGCGGACGCTGCACAAGCGTATGCCCGGCAAACCAAACGGGGAAAGAGTTGAATCCGAAAATCATCATTACTGCTATTCGCGATAGGATGATGGATTTTGCGCCAATCGCATTGGCGGGTAACCAAGAATCGGGGCAGTCAGGCTCCGCCGCGGAGAAAAAATTTATCGGCGGGTATGAATCCGAAGCCGCGATATGGGCGTGCACAACGTGCGGCGCGTGCATGGAGGAATGCCCCGTGACAATCGAACACATCCCCGCAATCGTGGATATGCGGCGCAACCTCGTGATGATGGAATCGCGATTTCCCGACGAATTACAAGCGACGTTCCGCAATTTGGAGAATAACTTTACACCCTGGGCTTTCCCAAGCGGTGAACGGGCGCATTGGGCTGAAGGCAAGAATATCGTTACAATGGCGGAAAATCCAAACGACTATGACGTTCTTTTCTGGGTTGGCTGCGCCGGTTCATTCGACGCACGATATAAAAGCGTGACGGCAGCGTTTAGCGAGTTAATGAATATTGCCGGTGTCCGGTATCGTATATTGGGAATGGAAGAAAAATGCACCGGCGATCCTGCGCGCCGCGCCGGCAACGAATATCTCGCGCAAATGCTGATGAAGGACAATATTGAAACATTGGGCAGATACGGGGTTCGGAAAATAGTAACAACTTGCCCGCATTGTTTCAATATACTTTTGAATGAATACCCCCAATTTGGCGGTAAATATGAAGTTATCCATCATACCACATTCATCGAAACATTGATACGTGAAGGTCGGCTGAAGCCTCTTACATCAATCATGCAGGATATCGTATATCACGATCCGTGCTATCTTGGCAGGCATAACAACGAATACGACGCTCCACGGAACGACATCCGGCGAATACCGGGAGCACATCTGACGGAAATGGGTCGCAACCGCGATAAAAGTTTTTGCTGCGGCGCAGGCGGGGCGCGCATGTTCATGGAGGAAACAGAGGGCAAGCGCGTGAATATTGAACGTACTGAAGAAGCCCTTGCAACCGGCGCAACGACAATCGCCGCGGCGTGCCCTTTCTGTATGACTATGATGACCGACGGCGTGAAAGCGAAAAATAAAATAGAATCAGTCGCCGTAAAGGACATCGCCGAGCTGATTCTCGAATCCGTACGCGTTAAACCGGCTGGCGACCCAGTGCCATTCGCCTAAGACAGGATGGCGTGTTATTATATTGTGCGCGCTACGGTAGCGAAAGCTCGCGAAAAAGAATGGGTGCAATGGATGTTGACGGAGCATATACCAAAACTCATTTCACTTCCGTATTTTTCGGACGGGTGTCTTTTGCAAGGAAGCAATTCCCAAGATAATAAAGGTGAATTTATCGCCCATTACACAGCAATAAACAGGCTATCGCTTGATTCGTATTTCACAAGCGAAGCATGTGCGCAGTTGAGAAACGACGGAGTCGTTCGATTTGGAGATGACGTCCGCCTTACTCGCGAAATATGGGAGAGCATTGAGTAACGTACATTAACCGAATACACGATATCATGATTCGAAAATATATTGTGCGCTCAGCACTTCCCGTGCTGACCATTGTGTCTGCGATCATTGCTGTAAGTTTTTCGTGGCAGTGTAAAGATAATTGTGTCGGGCAACCCGCCGCCCCCCCGCTTGCGTACGTCCGATTTATTCACGCTTCCCCAAATGAAGCACCGGTTGATATGCTTATCAACAATACTGTGATTGTATCGAACGTAGCATTCAACACATACACGCCGGCAACATGTTGTTATCGGAACGTCGCAGAAACTGGAGTCGGTATTCTTACTACCCGGCTCTCTGGCACAACTAATGCCTTGCTGACCGCGCACGATACCTTTATGCCGGGGGAATACTACACCGTTATTCTTATCGGAAAGCAGAACGCGCTGCAGTTAATGGTACTGCATGATACTTTGAACAAACCAGCAGCTGACAGCGCTCGAATCCGATTTATCCAAGCAATTCCGTACATGCAAAAAGTGAATGTTACACTTGCTGGAAAAGAAATCGTGTCGGGGCTTTCATTCGGTGGCAATACTGGTTATTTGAGATTAAAAGACATTATTCCTGGCGTCGATACAGGTGCGCTTTATGTATCCAGCGGTATTCCGCCTTATCCCCCTATATTTGATCTTGCGAACGGCAAGTTTTACATTCCCGGCAATACAGTGCTTACTTGCGTTTTGCTCGGGGAAGCTAATCCCAATGGCACGGAGCCTGTTGCGACTATAACAATATTCGATGACGCGGATAGGGACGTGAACGGACTGGGAGATGTATTGATAGCTTTCCAATACGGCGCAATCCGCTTGCTTAACGCGATTCACCAAAGGGACTCCATTGGTCTTGACATATTTAATTATATTAGCCAAAATGGCTTGCCCCCTAACTGGCGGAATAATTTCCCGGACCAATCTCGATTAATCGGTATTGCTAACGATTCCGTTTCTGGATATTTGCTCCTACCCTATTCGAATTTTATAACCGATGCAGAAGGGAATTACTTTGTCGGCGTAAAAGCTTTCGACTTTGCAAACGGAGTCATAACTGATAGCACGGCAGTTGACCCGTTCATCATCAATCATCGTTATACAGTCGCTGTGGTTGGCGATGACTCCCCAAATTACCCCATAGTCATCTTGCAGGACACGCTTCCCGATCCACCTCAAAACGAGGCAACAATTCGATTTTTCAATGCTTCTCCTGTAACGGGACAATCTGTCTCTCTGACTGCACAAAACGCGAGAACATTATTCCAAAACATTCCATTTGAAACGGTATCGCAAGGTACCTACCTCCAAACAGGCATCACAACCTTCAAAATAACTTCATCAAGCGGCGCCACGGCGTCTCTCAATTACAATCTCCAGCCAGACTCAACATACACAGTTATCGCAAAAGGGATTCCAAGCGATAATTCTTTCTCTATCATGGTTATATCAAAGTAAGGAATAAAGCGTTTTAAAATGCAAAAGCCGCTCAAATAAGCGGCTTTGCATTTTACAAATCAACACAAAAATTAAATTGTTATTTTCCGGGAGCCGGTGCTGCCGGGGAAGATGACTGAATGGGTGGAAGCGAACCCGGCGCTGTCGGCTGGATGTCTTCCAAAACTGAAGAGCGCTTAACCCCATTTCCATTGTTGCTTGTTGGCAGAAACCACATATTTGCGATTAAACATATCGCCAAAAATGCCGACGCTAATCCAATTGTTAATTTTTGAAGAAAATCCGCGGTCCGGCGTACACCGAACACAGTCCCGAACGCGCTCCCCCCAAAGGATGCGGATAAGCCGTCTCCTTTGCTGGCTTGCATGAGGATTACCGCGACTAAAACCACGGAAATCAATATATTTAATATGATAAGAACCCAGAACATAGTTGTTTTTCTATAAAATTTTGAACTGCAAATCTACAAAACTCCCTTTTCCTGTGCAAATGCCGAAAAACCCGCCTCTTCCTTCTCCCAACATAGCTCCCTGGATGCGCATTGGCAATTTGCGACGGCTGCCTGATATACTTCATTGTTATCCAGCATTTGCCGAATACCCGCAAGCGTCGCATCCGCATCATTCCATGGCACAGCAAGCCCTACACCATATTGGTTTATGATTGATTCAATTTGGGGCACATACGAAGCAATAACCGGTGTACCTGCCATTATATATTCAAATAATTTATTCGGCAGTGCTAAATAATAAGACAGTGTAATCGGTTCGATAAGCGCAAAACCGAGCGTTGCGGATGCCGCACAAGAAATTACCTCGTCATTTTTGATTACCGGCAAGTAATACACATTTGCAGCCGTTGCCGCCGCTTGTTTCACGAAGCCTTCTAAAACACCGCTCCCGACAATAACAAATGCACAATCGGGCATCATAGATGCAAGCTGAACCATAACCGGTATTCCACGCCCCTCTTGAAGCCCACCTATGTATAGCATTACGGGCGTTCCTGCGCTGAGACCCAATTCGTGGCGGATACGATCATTACGTGGAACAGAGCGGTAGGCGGGTACATTCCGAACAACGTGCGGATATTCGATTTTATAGCGATCAACAAGATATTCGCTATCCATCTGCCCGCTGGTAACAACAACGGGTTTATAACGAAGAAGAAATTTCTCTAATCCGTACCAAAATTTTTGGCGGAGCTTGCTGCGGCGTAGGGCGCCAATGTGCGCATACATTTCGCGAGAATCATATCCCGTTTTTGCCGATGAGACTCGGGCACGCCATAACGCAAGAGGAAGTGAGTACAGGTCGCTCGCCCAATAGACGTCTGCAACAAATGATGCGAGCAACCGGGATGCGCGAAACCAATACCAAAGAAAACCGGAAACTCCGGTTTCACCATTTGCAAATGAAATAATATGCGCACCCTTAAAATCAAATTCTTCAGAGATTTGAGAGCCCTGTATGACAACAACGCTTTTGCCACGCGAAATGTACATCGAGACAAAATTGGCGAGCCGCGTATCGTACCGGATATCACCGCGGAACAAGAACACAACGTCGCACTTCATTCAGGATATTACTGTAAATGTTTGCGCAACGTGCTCCGGAGCACACAACGAGAGTTAAATCGCTCCTTGAACTCAATGAGCGATAGGCTCGGCGTCATCGGGTTATCCGATTTGGTATCCTGCGAAACGCCGATGTCAACGTAATCAAATCCATTCTTTTTCGCCCATCGAATAACGTCCTGCATGAGTATATAATTTGGGCGATACTCGTCATACTCATATAACAGCATAATATAAAATATAAGCAGAACGCGCGAATTCGCAACAAAATTCAATGCGCCCGCAATCGGCGTTCCTTCAATATATACGTTAAAGAGTTGCAGGCGTTCAGGCATCAATTCTTTCAAACGTATTAAATCCTCGTGTGAGTGTGTCGGCTTTACCCCATGCTTTTGCTTGTTTTTAACAAGAATCGGGTAGAATGATTCGTAATCGTCATTATGTTCGATATGCAAATTCCCTGCGCGTTGGATTTTTCGGATGGTGTGACGCGCTGAAATACTGAAATTATCCAACACATTATCGCCAAACTCACGAATGTCTATCACACTGGATATATAATGGCAATCATAAACGAATCCCCGCCATAATAATGCAAAATCTATATCTTGGGAGAATTTCTTTTGATATATGATAGGCGCAGCGGTGAGAAAAATATCCGTTATATGGCGTTCTTTACAATAGGCAAGAAATGCGTCAATAATTACGAGACAGATTGAAAAAGAAACATCATGAAGTACGAAACCGCCGTAGCTTGCCCCGATTGGAGATTCAAATGCTCCCTGCGCCGTAATACCCCCCGGCAGAACAGCAATCAGGCGCTTTTCCCGGAAGAATAGCAAATGGTGGAATTGGAATTTCCCGGGTGTGTGGTAATCGAAAAATCGCTGTAAATGGAACATCGTCCCATTATTTGAACGGAGTACAAACTCCTCCCATTGCGCGCGGTATTTTTCCTCGTAAGGAATAACTTCAATTTCTGTCACGGACGAATCTCATGTTGAATATAACAAAGTAAATTAGCCCATCTCACACAGTTATGCAACGCAATTGACAGGGCGTAACTTTATACTCTGGTTTGAAGAAAATCATACGTTTATTACTATTTCTCATTCAGCGACGACGATATAGTCTTCGGTTTTCCTACCGTATCGAGCCGGTTCATCCTGCTCCACAGTAGAAGAAGAATAAAAACGCCGTATTCGATAACTCCAATTGTTATCAATGCGTCGTCGGAATGGGGGGTGTAATGGATATATGTGAATTGCACAACGAAACCTATCCATAGCCACGCGTAGGAAGCTGTGAGAGGAACAAGGGCGAGTCCCCACGTAAAATACCATGGATGCATATTAACGAATACCAGAGCGCACAACGTACATATATCTAACATATCTTGCGGGAGATCACCCGCTGTGTTCTTACGCGATTTCACATAGAGCCATGTAAGTCCACCGCAAAATATTACAGCCAAGATGACAGGTATAAAGGATTCGTAATTCCATGCGCGTAATTGTTCAAATACCGACCTGATTGACCAATAGCCGAATGAGTTAAAGGTAAAGAACTGCGCCACTTGCGACGTTGAATACATGATACCATGTAAGGCCGCGGACGAATAAAATGGCAGAAATAGGCATAATGCAATACCGAGCGAAATGAGTATTCCCTTGATGGAAATATACCGTAAGAATGCCGGTGCAAATACAATGGGAATGCCCCTCGAGGCAATGGCTGCCGCATATAAAATGGCGGGCAAACGCCGCTGTGCACTCATGACACTATAGACAACGCCCATAAGGCAGAAAATCATAAGCGCATCGCTATGCCCCTGCCCTGCGAATTCGATAATCGGCAGCGGATGCCAGGCATATAACAGCAAGTATTTCATGTCTTTTCGCAATAGCGAAAGTATCCGAGCAAGGAGCAATATTGTGCCTATATCGGCAATGATGAGCATGCATTTCCATAGAATTGATTCCGCTTCGGTGGAACCGCCAAAGCAGGCATTGGCAATCCATGCAGATGCTCCCAATCCTAATTCCGTCAACGGCGGGTACAGGGAATAATAGTTCTTATACCCTATCCGATTATATGTTTCATCATGATACTGTGCGAAAACCGTATCGGAGGGAATATTCGCGTATGGATTATATCCATGCGCAAGGATTCTTCCATCCCATAAATATCTGTATAAATCATCGGAGAGCGACGGCGCGATCCCTATGAGAGTAAGCCGGGATACAATCGCGACAAGGAGGACTATGCCAAACGCGTACCCTCTTTTTTTGAATGCCGCAGTATCCCACACGCGAAATGCGAGCAACAACATCCCGAACGCCGCACTTGTAAGAAGGAAAAATCTGGGAAGATGTTCACGCATATCCCCAAGCATATTCATCCCTGCAAAGCAGGCACACGAAAGAAATCCGCATACAACTGGAATAGAAACGGCTTTGCTTATCGGTAGCTTCATTCCGCGGTGTATAGCAAAAACGGCATTATAATTTCCACGCGATTGTCATCAAGAAATTCGGGACGATTTGTGTGGGCAATCCGTCATTGAGCACAAATTCATACCATCCAGAAATGTGAAGATCACCCCATTTGGAGACATTCCACATCAAATCTGCATCCGGTCCGAGCGTTTTCAACGTTGCGAAAGGAATGTATGCGCCCCCGCCGGCATATTGAGAAGTGAATCTGGAAAATATTTGCACCCCTGCGGACACGAAGAGTGTCATAGAAAGTTTTTCGCGAATCGCCCCTCCATACGCCCACTCTTGATTACGGTCGATTGGACGTTCGCTGAAAGAGCCCCAATCCAGGCTGCCGTGTTCATACCACCGCAAACTTACATACCCCGATGCTTGCAGAATCGGCGATAAATCAACTACCGTGGAATCGCGAAGTTGGAGTTGGCGAAACGAATAACTTTGCGACGAACCAAGAAGCGGCGTAAAATCAAATACGGTATAGTTTGCTAAAGCCTCGAATGACGCATGCGACGCGACAGCCGATGTAGGGGTAATATCCACATAAGGAGCAATACGAAAGATACGGTTCCAGGCGTTGTTGCCGCTTTCCTCAGAAAGAAGATAAACGAGGTGATGGAAGAAAATATCGGCGTATGCACCCCACGTCCACAATGGAGCAACACGAACAGCGTATGCGCCGTGAATGGCAGCGTCCAATTCATCGCGGTCATCATGATTATTCGTATCCGGGGTATTGTAATGGAGTACGCCATACGTGCCGGATATATGTAAAGAATCCGCGCCAAGCGGGATAGCGCAATCTCCGGATAGAGTTGTTCGCACGGAATTACTGTTCTTCTGAGATTCTACTTCCGCCGCACTTGCGAGCGCCTCCGGACTGTTTTCCGGCGCCGGAATGACATCATGATTTTCATCAAATTCTTCAATGTGCATTTTCCCATTTATGACGGCGCCAAATACCGTTGCGTTGAACAACCCTGAGGCATTGGCCGAAAATTGGCTGATGCGCGTATCAATATGCGCATCAGGCAATGCGCTCGTCTTATATGCATCATGCAGAGTGATGGTCTTTTGTCCCGTTCCGCCGTCGAATCCAACGTGAAAATCGTTGTTGATATTGTAATTCAATGAAAGGCCCCCGTCTTCATCGTTCTCAGTTCTACGTTCAATGTTAAAGGCTTCTCCGGTGTAAGGGGCGCTCACCGAATCGGCAAAATAAAAATCTCTTTCGGAATGCTCCGCACCGGCATATCCATGCATAACCGCTTCCGGTGAAAGATACACCGCGTTGATTTCAGCGCTGTCAGTCTGATTACGACGCGGCGAAATATATTCCTGATTACTCATCGCAAAGCCGGAAAATTCATACCCTGAACTTGCGACGGGCGCCAATTGTGTTTCAATGAGATATTGCCCGCCGGCATCATGCATTCCAATTTGTGCATCGGAAATTGCCCCGCCAAGAATCGCCATGCGCAGCAACCCGGCATAGATTCCCGTTATACCCGCCATTGTGCCAATGCGTGAGATGTTGTTAACGCCTATATCTTGATTGTTTGCAATCGCCGAAGCTGCGGTGTACGATTCCCACGATAGTGCGCCGAATATCGGCGCGGATAATATCAACCGCGAATTAACCGTTTGCTGCTGGGGTGAAACTGCATTTGTAAAAGGAATAAGAGTGGAATTCATTTGCTCCTCGAACGCATATCGCAATTCGTTTGTATTCCCTTCTAATGCGGAGTTGATATCCCATGAATATGCATCAACCGTGCGATTCATACCATAAAATGCCGTCCGAAGACTTGTATCGGGTGGAAAGACAATAAGAGTATTACTTGTACGGAAATGGTTGAAAGTAGAATCAGTTGTTTGCGCATTGCACAGATGCACCGATGCAATAACAATTGCACATACAAGGAATTGCGCTGCCTCGCGGCGTATATTATCGCGCCGCACCGTCATCGGAATGATCGCCTTCGTAGAGCAAATATCGTTTCCGTAAAGCACTATATTTTATCAATGCCGGGGTCCATTCACGCTCAATATCCAAAACATTCTCACCATTCAGTATTCGCATGAGATAACCCGCACCGGCGATTTTCGCAAACATCGCGCAATGCGCACTATCCGGCGGTGAGACGGCATGGATTTTGGTGAGCATGGAAAGCACTTCAAGACCGTCAATTGCCAAATCGCCGGAGCTTTGTTCATCAAGGATAAATCTGACGCCGGTGAATGCTTTGGAACCGCTTTGGCGCGAAACCACCGTATCAAATGGGATACATCGCAAACCTTTGATTTCACGCGAAAGAATGAGATGAGCAAAATTTTTCCCTTCAGGATTTGGCAATGCAAACACTCGGAACGCATCGCGCGTCCCAATTCCCTGATATCCGCCAATTCCAAGTTCGCCAAGAGCACCAAAGGCTGCATAATATACGGCTGTAGAGGGGAAAGGTATATTCGGCGACGGCGGCGTCCACGACAATCCCGTTTGGTCCCACGTCATCGAACGCCGCCATCCACGCATCGGCACAATGGTGAGATTACACGGGGCGCCATTCATACCTTCTTCGTTTATCATACGCGCAAGTTCACCGATAGTCAGCCCATAAACATACGGTAAGGGATATCTGCCAACAAATGAACGGTATAATGTGTCCAATACATTACCGTCTATACGATTTCCCAAAGGAGACGGTCTATCGAACACAATAAATGGCACTCCATTTTCACCTGCGCTTTGCATTGCAAGCCCAAGCGTACTAATGAACGTATATGAGCGTACGCCGATGTCTTGAATATCGAAAATCAGAGCATCTAATCCCTTGAGCATCGCTGGCGAAGGTTTTCGCCGGCTGCCGTAAAGCGAATAGACGGGGGCATTGAATGCCGAATCAAAATACGAGAGAACCTTTTCTCCGGCATTTACTGTCCCTTGTAATCCATGCTCCGGGGTAAATATTGCCGCAAGTGTTACACCGGGAACTGTGCGAACAGCATCAAGCGTACTCCTGCCGTCGCCGGTTCTCCCAGTTTGATTTGTGATGATGCCGATTCGCTTATCCCTCACAAGCGAGGTGTAATTATGAAGAAAATTGTCAACGCCTAACTCAACTTTTGCACGCACTGCTGCAGGGATAAGCAATAGGCACAATAGCCAAACGACTTTCTTCATTTCCGACAAGCTTCCATGATGAGTTGCGATTGCCATCTATGATCCATCGTTATGTTCGTTGTCAAGATGAAGATTCTGTATCCACGAGAGGTCATGTAACAGATTCAGCAACGCAGTGAAAGATTCGATCGTTGGGGTGAAAAAATTTTCCTCGAATTGGAAAAGATCCGGGGTTGGGTGCAGAGTGTAGAAAAACACTAATTCCCGCTTCGCATTTTCCAATTCTTCTTGAAACGTCTGTTGTACGGATTTTCGTGATTCATCCCGCGGCGGAATCCGTTTCAGCACGGCGGCTGTGCGCACAAGAAACTTTGCTTTAAAAGCAAGCGCCGCAAGCCGGGCAAATTGGTTAGGCAGCGCCGCTGCAATAATATCTCGCACCTCTTTTTGATAGCGTAGGGCTCCGCCAGCCGCGTGAGTAACAGACGCAAGTAAATTATCAGGATCGGAGAAAATCGGCATTTTCAATTATTTGCGTCAATCACACTGCGCAATTCGCATACTCCCGCGAAAACCTCCTCCGGTGAAATAGCTTCGACAGCATATTCTTTTGTCATCACCGCGCGGAAAGGAACTGCCCGCGGCAGCCATTGGGGAATCACGCTAAATGATTCTGAATACATCGCGACAACCGGAGTACCCATTGCCGACGCAACGTGAATAACAGACGTATCGGGCGTAATGACGAAAGCACATCGTGCAATGATCGCGGCAAGTCCGCGTATATTCGTTGAACGAAACCGGCACACACCATTCCCCGCATGCAGAAGAATAGACTCAGCCTTATCTTCATCTTCCGGCGAAGAAGATAATATTATTCCCATGCAACTCTTTTTCAACAATGCAATCAATTTTAGGTATTTTTCTTCGCTCCATCGTTTCCGGGGCTGACCTGCGGAAAGATTTACCAATGCGGGTATGCCGTCATGCAGCCCTTGCGCCGCAAGAAATTCGACCGCCTCATCCATGTGCTTTTTCTCAATAGATATGTGTGGCAAATAGTCGTTCAACGCCGCATGAATGCCAAACTTTTGGCGCGCAAATTCAAGCATGATATCGTCATACCACCGTTCATACATATCAGGAACGTTGATAAGCGTCGTATAGAGCGAAGCATATTCGCTGCGCTGAGGATGCGCAAGGGCAACGGAATCGGCGTTACGAGCGATGATGCGCGCAAGCACGCCGTATTTTGTCGTTTCATTGGTCACACAATTCATAATCACTTGCGGATTAAATTTGCGGAGCGTCTGAATAGCATTGAGCTGCAATTTCCCATTCTTCACAAGTATAGCTATTTGTTCAATGTCGGGATCGGCGGCAATAAGTTGCGCGTTTCTATCGGATGCGGCAATACAAATCTTAAGCGTTTTCTTATTCGATTTTAGCGCCCTGATCAAGGGCGTCGTGAGGATCATATCCCCGATAGCATCACACCGGATAATGAGTAAACGATCTGTTGTCTCAAGAGTCCGTGCATTTACCCTATGGCGAAATAACAGCGGGAATATTACTGCATACAAAAATGATTTGTTTGCCTGTTCCAGAACTTCCGCGGCGCGTCGCAATATCGAATGCTTATGCATCTGTCCGCCTTTCCGGTTGCTCATGCCGCTTTCCTTTGGTAATTTTGCAATTATTCAGCATACCTTTTCATCTGCGACTGAACATTATTACGATTCAACTTTAACACGGAACTATGAAATATTTTTGTATCCTGTTCTCGTTATATGCGTGTCTTTCGTTTGGAGCCTCGAATACGAAGACAAAAAAAACACCGCCGAATGTCCTTACCCCCACGACCTTCAATGGAATCGCAATTGGCGCGTCGAAATCGGCGGTTCAGGCAAAGGGATACCTTTGCAAAGACGAACGTATCGGAGATTTCATGACGTTACACGAATGCCGTAAAGATATAGAATTTGCCGGTGAAAAAGTAGAATCTTACGCAACGTTGAATGACGCGGGATCACAAGCAATTATTATCGGATTCGACACATATTTCCCTAAAGACAGCCTCAGCGCCGCACAAGCAATGTTTTATAAATTCGTTACCGCCGTGCAAGCGATGCTTGGGACGCAACAGTCCGCCGATAAGACGCCCGATACTTACATCGCACTCACCAAATTTGTTTTTCCAAAAACGTCGGTTTCATGTTATCTCTATTCAGACGAACGCACTAAACCGCCGCGCCTCCGTTGCGGCTGCGAAATCTCCCGGAATACAAAATAAAAAAGGCGAGAGGAACGTATCTCTCGCCTTCAAAACATATACCGAAAACTTACGAACCCTTAACGGCCAGCTCTGCCGTCAATCCTTGCGGCGAGCAGTGTACGCTTCGCCAAGGGCAGTATCCGCGGCGGCTTTCACCGCACTGTCGACTCGACCCTCCGCCATCGCCCGTGAGAGCAATTCCCCGGCTCGGGTATGCGCGTCTTTTGAAACGTCCTCAGTGTTCACACCGGAAAGTATGCGCACAAGATTTGAAAGAGCCTGCGTCTGCAATACACTTTGGTCGTTCAACGACGACATCCGCATTGCCTGCTCTTCCGAGCGTTCTTTCAATTCCTTCAATATTTTATCGAGCCTCTCCTCTTCCTCCGTAAAGACAAGCGTGACTCCCAAAAGCACAAGCATCGAGAATTCCACCCACAACGCGAAAAGAATAGCAGATGGCCGTTCCGGCGGGATAAACTTGATACCGCGAATACCGATAAAAATAATAAGATTTGCCGCGCCAATATACGCCGCGCCTTGCACCATATTCGCATAATGCTCAGTGAAATGATGCGTCATATACAATCTGACTGCCGGGAAAATCCAAATCTGCCCGATAATATTTTTCTTCGTCCACTCAAGCGCATCGCGACCGTCAATAATCTCGCGGATGACAACCATTTGAAAGCCGCGGCGTTCGCCTTCGCTCTCAATGTCACTATTCGACCACGTGAACCATTGATTCAATTCTGCGTCCGATGAAATTCCCGTCTGTGTTTTGATGCGTTTTTTCACGACGTCGAGTTCGCGGAGCACCTTAACCTTCATAAATCCGATGGACTCCGGGAGTATCATACTAATTACCAAAGCTATGACGACGCCGATGAAAAAATCAATATATCCGAAAGCGAATATCGGCGAGAGATAAATCGTTTGCTCTTCACCAAGCTGGAACGTCCAATCGGAGATCGGCGATTTGACATGCAAATCAGTGTTCAACAATCCCTGAATAATGGATCGCGCAAGCGGCATAATAACCTCTACGTGAATCACCGCGGCAAAGCCCGCAATCATTGCAAACAATATCAAATAATGCTGCAACTGGACGCTATATTTGTGTTCGTACTCCATCAACTAAGCCTTTAATATTTGAAAAGAGTGAAGAAAAAACTTGGAATTTCTAATTGCAAGATAAACTTTTCATGCGAACGAATCAAGAGAATATCATTTCACAATTTTCGCAGGTTCGCGAACTTCAGCATCAGATGCTTGCGCCCCACGCTCCGAAAGTCAACGATGGCATGGACGTCTCCGCTTTTTCCGCTTAATTGAATAATCCTTCCGGGACCAAATGTTTCATGGTAGATTGCCGTTCCCGGTTGAAACGAATCGGTCGACCGTTCCGATGCCGACACTGATGCTGACCGCGATGACTCAGGATGC
>Ga0206874_1142_pt2 | contig 15837 bp, 14 predicted proteins | sample Alteio_BWOrgCont_12_FD_152629 | JGI IMG/M metagenome (GOLD analysis project Ga0206874, IMG submission 152629) | Enriched cells from forest soil in Barre Woods Harvard Forest LTER site, Petersham, Massachusetts, United States -... | ecosystem: Environmental > Terrestrial > Soil > Temperate forest >...
GAGTTAAGTTTGGTATTGGTTCGTTTTATGACTAAAATTTGATACGTGGATGGGACCAAGGGTCATGATTTGATTTTATATGAAAGTGACGGAAGGCTGTGTGGTAGATGTTTTGTTATAAGTATTGTGTGTTAAGATGATGGGTAGAATTGGGTTTAGTTGGAGTGTTGGTGCTGTTAGCCCGGTTTTAATAAACCCTGGATGGATTAGGAATATAGCATTGAACTATTATGCTAATGTTTTGGGCGTCCGGGCGGGCTTTACACTCATACGCCTGCAGGGCCTTAGGCCAGTGTCATTAAGTTAAGGGATAATACTTTTTTAAACCCTCTTTTTTGCTTGCAAAAGAGAGGGAGAACGAGCGAAGCAACGTTCGGGTGAGTAAATATACGAGCGTCATTAGCGCTAATGCATTGGAGGTGTAGACTCACCCCGGGTACGCTACGCTGCCCGACCCTCTCTTTCGCAAGCGATAAAGAGGGCCGAAGGAAAGAGTTTCTTAACTTAATGACCTGCAGGGCCTTAGGCGCGGGCTGGTATTCGTTTCAATCCCTGACGCGTTTTTTTGGTCAATTATCCTTCTGTAAGAAAGCCCTGATGGGTGTTATATGTCCGCGATGGATATAGCCCATCGAAAAAAATGCTAATATCCTTCCTGCATTTCGCGGGACTTCGTTCTTAGCTGGCATATAGCGCTCTTTCAGGCTGGCCAAATAGCCGGAATTTATATTACCTATTGTTTCCTGATGCTATTGCTCTGTAGATTTCATACCCTTTAACCTGGTATATTTTATCGAACTTTTTGTATTTATCAAAGAGCGTAAAGCCCGCCACCGAATCTTTTTTAAATTGGAGCGGAGTATATATTAAATAAATTTCTCCGCCATTATGTCCGAAATATATAGTGGGCTTAAATCTTAATGCATTATTAAAATGAAAATTAACGAAGTTGTTGCTCACTAAAACCCGGTTATTTCTTATTTCCAATGCTACAGATGGCTCATCATCACTTTCAAAATAAAATATATCCCGTCCATTATCTTTAAGATTATCAAGGTTGTGTATCTTCATGATCAAGTCCTCAGGATAGCCGGACGGGATCCCACTAAGTTCATAAATGGGTTCGTTTTCTTTACTGGCAGATGAAAAGGATTTCGAAAAATGATAGATGTTTATAGCAGTATACATTACCATTAATATGCCGGCAAAATATTTGCCCCAACCAAATCTGCGAAAGCTTATAAACACGGCCGGAGTTAGTAAAATAGTTATTATTCTATAATGACGAAGCTCGTAGGAGACATCTAAATTGAGGAAATAAAGAAAGGAATAAAACAGAACACAGGTACTAATGAAGCTTATTAACGCATATTTATATAATATACTTATATGGTTGCTTTTAAGCACGAGATAGTAAAGTGGTAATATAAAAGCGGATGCAATGATCCAATAAAAAGTTTTATTCAAAAAATCCAACGAAAACAGGCCAAGTAATGGCGCTGCAATTGGATAAAATAATATGCGGGGCTGTATTCTGATTCCTGTGGAAGAATCGCTGATATTTAGGTTTTGATCAAGAAAAGCTCTGATCATTAAAATGTAAATAATAAAAATACCGCCTAAATAGATACCATTCCGAGCTATTTTTTTGAAATCCTGATTTTTTAAAGAGCGATCGGGCGATATTGATTTTGATAAAAATAAGAAAAGTAATGCCCCTGCAAAAATGCTTGTGAAGGAGGTTTTTAGGAAAAAGCCAAAAATAGCAGCGATTAGTAGTTGCAGTAAAATATAAACGTTAATGCGATTGATTTTTACCACCCAATAAATAAACCAGGGACAGTAGGCGAGCATTAAAATTCCACCTCCGTCATATACAAACAGACTACCCCAAAAAAAAGGTTGAGCAATAGTAAATAGCAAAAATACCAGGACAATAATTTTGGTTAAATCATTATTACGATCTATGGAATTTTTATTAGATATAAGAAGATTAAATAGCCGGTAAGTCCCTAATCCAGCTATTAATAAACAAATTATAATCAATAGTTTAAGTGCAATACTGACTTTTACACCAAAACATTTTTGAATTAATAATGGAATTGCAAACTGCCCTGGAGACCACCATGTAACAATTTCGGATTCATCGGCATTTAAATTTTTAGGACTAGGATGAGAATAATGGTTGAATGGAATATGTTTATACCCGTTATCAACCATTTTAATACATAAACCAGGGTCAAAACTTATGCCCTGTGATGAATTTATTAAGGTAGCAGCAGCAATCACAAAGTATAAAAACAGGGCAACGTACAGGATATATATTGTCTTTTTATAGGTCATAATCTCTGCAAGTCTGGTGCTTATTCTATTTGTTGCTGTTTCGAAATCAATCCAAATAAACGGAAAATTAATGAATACGTCATTTACGTTCAGGACAATAATTTTTGTTAAAAAGTAGCTGAATTTTCGTCGTTACCATTCAATAAGCCTGTTGATTTCTTATCACCACTTACCCCTTTATCCTATACATCTTCCTCATCCCGTCACTTATCAATTCCACTGCTTTTTTTCGTGGAAAAATGTGCTGCATTAAAAACGAAACCAGCTTGTTACCTGTGCCGCTAATAAAAGAAGGTGTGGTTCCTATCTTACGTAAACATTCCTCAACTACGGCTTCCGGCAATTGTGGTTTTGGCTCCAGCAGACTTGCTTTACCAGGTTTGGTATTGATATAGTTTGGCGTGGCCGTAGCCCCGGCGCAGCAGGCAATTACATCTACACCTTTTTGCTTCCATTCGTACCATAGGCCTTCGGCCAGTACGCGATCGAACGCTTTTGTGGCTGCATAGGTAGAAAGATAGCCTGATCCCTGGAATCCTGCTATAGATGCCATTAGCACAATCCCTCCTCTGCCCCGCTCAACCATTTTGCCGCCAAAATAGTGTACCATAACAAGTGGGGCAAGCATATTTACCTTGGCAATATTTGTATGGGTTGATAAACTGGTGGCCAGGTAAGGGCCTATGTATGATAAAGCCGCATTATACACCATAAAATCAATGGGTAAATCGCCTATGGCATGTGCAATTTGGTCCGTTGCGTCTTCGGCAGCCAGGTCGCAAACTATTGTCAGCGCTTTTACGCCAAATTGTTCGATTATTTGGCGGGCCGTTGCTTCCAGCGGTTCTTTACGACGGGCAATCAATACCAGGTCAAATCCCCGTGCGGCAAGTGCATAGGCATACGCCGCACCCATACCCTCGGATGCGCCCGCCACTAATGCAGTATTGCCATATTTTTCTTTAAAGGTCATTTTTATATTAGTATCAAGTAGTTAGTATCAGGTATCAAGATAAATATAACGGTATGCTGATAGATAAATATGGGTTGCTAAGTTTGTTTCTTAATGAGTTTCTTACTCATTCAATCTATTTTGTCTTGATACTTGATACTCACTACTTGCTACTTGCTTCGAAAAAGGATAAACCGATCGCCACATACGGTACATCACAATGATGGGAAAAATGACCCATGCCGCGTTCGACAGAAGTACACGGTCCAGGTGAGGAGTAGCGTGTTCGCCGTTCACTTCTTCAAATAAGATGATGGATACGTTAGTAAGCATTACTGATGCCCATACAATGCTGACAAAGCGGATCCAGTTTTTCCCTTTAGCATACGCGTAAATAGCAAATGCGTAAAACGGGCCAAAGAAAATGGAATCTATCCATATAGTAGCGCGCCACCAGGCAGGCCGGGCCATCAAAACCGGGTCGAAATTATGACCATACCAATGTACCAGGTCAACCAGCTTTGCAGGTGGCCAAACAGGATATTGAAAATGATCGGCATCGGCAATAATCAATTGCTCAACATCAACAATATAAGTGATAAAAAACAGGTTGATACAAAAAAATACGATCAACACAATGTCCATCGGGCGTTTGGATAGTGGTAAAGGCTGCATTTAGTGTTCTATGGTTTATTGAAGTGAAGATAGTAAAAAATGCTTTACACCTTCCCTGCAAGTTTCCCTACAGTCCTGCCTGATTCGAGGCTGGCATGGGCTTTCTGCATATCCTCCAGTGCGAAAACTTCGGATACATGCGACCTGATCTTACCATCCTCCAGCAGATCAGCCAACTGTTCCATGTTTCTACCGTTTGATTTTACCATGGTATGTAGGGCATGTATGCCTTTTGCCTTCGCTTTTTCTGCCAGTTCTTCGCTGGTGCCCGAAGCTATGCTGATAATAGTTCCGCCCCGCTTTAATACCGTAAACGAACGTTCGGTAATTTGAATGCTTAAAGTGTTCAGCACAAAATCAATATCACCGGTTTCATCTTCAAAATTTACGGCTTTGTAATCGATATGCTCATCGGCTCCAAGGCTCATCACAAACCTTTTATTATCTGCCGACGAAGTTGCCACAACATAAGCCCCAAAGTATTTGGCTATCTGAATGGCGTAGTGCCCAACACCGCCAGAGCCGGCATGGATCAGCACCTTATCATCCTTTTTAACTTTATAATGTTCAGTAAGATTTTGCCAGGCTGTCAGAGCAGCCAGGCAGGCTGCCGCAGCTTCGTCATGACTGATATTGCCGGGTTTCAGTGCCAGGTGGGTGGCTGGTGCGGCTACATATTCGGCATAGGCTTTTCCATGTCCAGGAAAATTGATCATTCCGAAAACTTCATCGCCTTTTTTAAACCGGGAAGAATTACTTTCGGTAACCTCGCCCGAGATGTCCCAGCCAAGTATAACCGGTCTTTCTTTAATATTGCTTGCCGAGCCTTTGCCTTCGCGGGTTTTGATATCCACAGGGTTAATGCTGATGGTATTTACTTTTACCAGCACCTGCTCATCAGTTATTTGCGGTATCGGCAGTTCTGCCAATTGCAGATTACTTACCGGGCCGAAGTCATTAAGAATAATCGCTTTCATGCATAGTATAACACATGATGCGTTGCATCCGTTTTTAAAAAGATCAGATAAATACAATAGTTGGGTAGCTAATCTAAAAGAAAGGGATAAAATCAACAGGATAAAAGATTCATTACTTATCCTTTGCAAGCTGATCTATCAAGTCAGCCCATTCTTGATCGGTAAAAGGCTCAATAGGAGGAGCATTTTCAATTGCTTTAATTACGTCAAGCTTGTTTTTTGCAGTTTTACGACCAAAAGCAGTAGTGCCACCAGCCGCCAATATCTCTTCAGGAGTATATGATTTATGAGTTTTAAACAAACCCTCATTTGTGGAAATATTTGGTTTCATTACATTATCCTCCTTATTAATTACAAATATAAAAATTAATTTTAGTTCCAGCGCCGTTCTAAGCCTTCACACTTTAGGTAAATGGAGGGAATGAATTAATTTTAAGGCACAAATACAAGTTAATGCAATATAATGCATATATCCGGCTATTTCTGCTTGCCAGGCGTTTAAAATGTACCTAAATGAGGTGCCGGTTTTTATGGATTTCCTCGTACTCCTGTTGCATAACCCTCGCCGTTTGTGTACGCCCGTCATGGCTCCATCCGGGCGGATTAAAAAGATATTGAAGCTTTGTTTTTATGCCCGGCGCTTGCTTTACATCCCACAGTAAAGCCTTCCATTCGTGAAATAGAATATTTACCGGGCCCAGGTCATCAGGTTGCTTGGTCAGTCCGTATTTAACGGGCTCTGAAAGGTCTTCATCATGAAAAGTGCCGAATATCCTATCCCAAATAATTAAAACCATGCCCATATTTTTATCCAGGTATGGAATGTTCGATGCGTGATGTACCCTGTGGTGAGCAGGAGTAACAAACAAAAAGCTATACCATTTCGGTAACGGGATTTGATATTGCGTATGTACAAGGTTGCCGTAAAACTGGGTAATTAAATAGGCATACAAAATATCTATAGCATTAAAACCCATCAAAGCAAGCGGCAAATAAAAAAACACCCTGTACAAAGGTTCAAAAACAGTGGAACGGAAACCCGTGGTAAAATTAAAATGCTCGGATGAGTGATGTGTTACATGTATGGCCCAAAACAGGCGACAGTAGTGGCCGGTATAGTGAAGCGCCCAGTATAAAAAATCCTGAGTCACTACCAATACAAACCAATAAAGTATACCATTACTGATCTGAAACAACCTGAACTGGTAAACATAATTAAGGATGAAAAAGGTACTTCCGTTAACCGCCAGGTTTAAAAAAAAGGCAAGCGACGTTAAGTAGATGTTGAGGAGCGAATCGCGTTTTTCATAATATTTACGGTTTTCGCGATAGCTGAACCACATTTCGCAAACAGTGAGTATAACCAGTAAACATACCAGTACAATTGCCGCTACTTGTCTGTGATCTAAATGAAACATCGTTTATTATTCCGGACTTATGATATCGGTTTTTTAAACTTTGTCCGAATATCATAAAGATGTATAATATTTTAAGCTTTCACAAAGTTCGTGCCCGCTGCAGATATTGTCAATACTGAATTGTCCGATGTGTGTCAATAATGTGCAGTTTATCTGGCCATTCTGATTCTTTTTGTCTTTTAGCATTAAAGCCAACAGGTTATCAAAACTCGACTCCGGAATATTATATTTAGGATACAAACCATTTATTACCGTCGTTATTTCATTAAGCTCATCCAAACTAAGCCCGGCTTTTTTGTGAGATAGATAAGCCTCGCAGATCATCCCGATGGCTATCGCTTCTCCATGGGTTAAAGCCTTCTTTTTATCATTTAGCAATGAATTGGTTTCAACTGCATGTCCAATGGTGTGCCCAAAATTAAGCGCCTTGCGTATACCTTGTTCAGTAGGATCTTCAATAACCACTTTGTTTTTTATTTCAACAGACCAATGGATTAACTCAACTGAAGGATTATTTAAATCGCTTTTCTTTAAGGCATCCCAATAAGCAGCATCAGTTATCAGGCCATGTTTAAGCATCTCGGCCAAACCCGAAAGTATTTGCCTTGCAGGCAGGGTTTTTAAAAAATCATAATCAATAAATACGGCTTTAGGCTGTGTAAATGTGCCGATAATGTTTTTTATGCTATTAATATCGATGCCTGTTTTACCGCCAACCGAAGCATCAACCTGCGACAGCAGGGTAGTAGGCACGTGTACAAAATCAATCCCACGCTTAAAGGTAGAGGCGGCAAAACCACCCATGTCGCTTATTACACCACCACCAAGGTTTATCATCAGGCTTTTACGGTCGGCGCCAAAATCTATCAGCATTTTCCATATACCTATACAAAAATCAATGTCCTTACTTTCCTCTCCGGCGTTTATTTCGATCAGATCGTAATAATCCATATCAACCAACTGATCTGTGATCGCCGGAAGGCAATGAACAGAAGTATGTTCATCAGTTAAAATGAAAAACCTTGAATATTTGCCTTGCTTAATAAATTTTACCAGCTCGGCTATGCTATTATCGAAATATATAGGGTAATTGTCGCTTTGTATGGTTTTCATAATTATATAACTCTGATAATTTTATCTCTGAATTCAACGGTATCGCCTTTTTTTACTTTCAGGCGTTTGCGGTAATCAACATGACCGTTGTATTTTACTTCGCCTTCTGTTACAACTATCTGAGCCTCGCCACCGGTTTGTACCAGGTTAGCTGCTTTTAGCAATTGAATCATGGGGATATAATCACCGGTTACCTTAAACTCTATCATGGGTGGCAAAAATAAACTATTCACCGAATAATGAGATATGTTAGGTTGTAATTTATAATTTTGCGGTTTGGTTCATGGATCATGGTTCATAGTTCATGGTGATTTTGCCTCCTGCTATGAACTATGAACCATGATCCATGAACTGATAAATATGAATCAAACTGACCATCTATCTTTCGAAAATACGGAGATCGCTTTTCGTCACTCCTCTAATTCCGACCTTAAACGTGCTTACTGGTTATTCAGGGTAATAAATATAAATTTTTTGGTGAAGGTTGGGCCGCCAATAACCAATTTTGCGGTAAAAATTGGCCTGCCTATAAAGGGCCTGATAAAAGCTACCATTTTTAAACATTTTTGCGGCGGCGAAACTATCCGCGAATGCGAAAACACAATTAAAAGCCTGCATAAAGGAGGGGTTGGCACCATATTGGATTACTCGATAGAAGGTGAAGATGATGAGCAGGTATTTGATAATACCAGTGTAGAAATAATACGAACTATAAGACGCGCTGTTAAAGATAAGGCTATACCCATTACCGTGTTTAAAGTAACTGGTGTGGGCCGTTTTTCTTTGCTGGAAAAACTTGATGAAAAAAGACAGCTGGGCGTTATGGAACAGGAAGAATGGGAAAAAGTACAAGCCAGGGTATTGGCTATTTGCGAAAAAGCGCATGAAACAGGTGTACCGGTAATGATAGACGCCGAGGAAAGCTGGATACAGCAAACCATTGATAAGCTTGCTTTGGATATGATGCGTAAGTTTAATAAAGAAAAAGCTATAGTTTATAATACCTACCAGTTATACCGGCATGATAAGCTCCAATCATTGAAAGATGATCATTTCGTTGCTGTTAAGGAAGGATTCATTTTAGGAGTGAAGTTGGTACGCGGCGCCTATATGGAAAAAGAGCGTAAACGTGCTGAAGAAAAAGGCTATACATCACCGATTCAACCTGATAAACAAGCTACCGATAATGACTATGATGCGGCACTTGATTATTGTACCAGCCATATAGATCAGATAGCCTTTGTAGCAGGTACGCATAACGAAGAAAGTTGCCGTTTGCTTGCCGGGCTATTAGATAAAAAAGGAATAGACCATAAAAACCCGCATGTGTATTTTTCACAATTGCTGGGCATGAGCGATAATTTAAGTTTTAACCTCGCTAATGCCAATTACAATGTGGCCAAATATGTGCCATATGGGCCAATAAAGGCTGTTTTACCTTATCTTTTCAGGCGGGCGCAGGAAAATACTGCTATAGCCGGGCAAATGAGCCGTGAGTTGAGTTTGATTGTTAAAGAAGTGAAGCGGAGAAGATAGATTAATTAATTAGAGAGGTTAGCGATTAGAGGTAAGAGATTAGAGTTTATTGGAGGAGGATAACCAATCTCTAACCTCTTTAAATATCTTTAACCTCTAATCTCTGCAAATAACTTTTGTATGTTATCAGGCGCCGTCATTAAATAAGTTTGTATACCGAGCTTTTGTGCTGTTGCAATATGCTGCGGGCTATCGTCAATAAATAAAGTCTCTGTCGGGATAAGATTATTTTCATTTAATACCTGTTCAAAAATTTCGGCATTTGGTTTGCGCTTGCCTACTAAATGAGAGTAATATGTTTTTTCGAAAATATGGTCATTCCCTTTAAAGCTAAACTCCTTATCCAAATAATTCATTATATAATAGTAGTGAATAGGGTTAATATTGCTTAATAAAAAAGTGCGGTATCGGGTTTTTAGATCAAGCAATAGTTCATGGTTGCCGGGAGCTATGCCTACAAGCAAACTGTTCCATGCCTTGTCAATTTGAGCATCGGTTAGTTTGGGATTGCCGATTTTTTGCCTGATGTATTCTCTGAATTCTTCACTTGTTGCATTTCCTTCTTCAAAAGCTGTAAAAATAGGGTCTTGTACTTTGTGCGCGTAAAATTCGGTAGAGTTGTTTATACCTAATTCTTCCCATGCTTGTTGTGATTTTACAAAATCAAGAGTGAAAATTACATTACCGTAATCAAATATTATATTTTTAATATTTTCCATAAAGAAAGTTTTGTAATTGAAAATTAAAATAAAATATTGCTAATTGAGTTTATATTTGCGCTAAAATAGCTTCTTTACAGAATGCTTTTATGCTTTAAAAAAAATTAGCTTATTATTGCACCTTTATTACAAACGGATTACAGTTATGAAGTATTTAGCTTCTGACCGTGATTTTTATCCATATGAAATATTTGAAACTTATAATCCTAACCGCAGCCTTTATTACCTATTTCCTGGCACCGCGTAATGTTCAGGCCCAGACGCCGGTGAGCGCATCGAGCATACCTCAGAATTTATCAACGGTAGATGTGAACCAGCTGAGTGATGCACAGATCGGTCAGATCGTACAGCAGGCGCAGTCGTCGGGTTTGAGTGACGGTCAGCTGATCGAGCAGGCGCAGGGCCGTGGTATGCCGGACGACCAGCTTCAGCTGCTGCAGAAGCGTGTAGCGGACTACCGGCGGAAGAACGGCATAGCGGATAAAAGCGGAAACGGTATAGATACGAGTTTTCAAACGGGGCGCGGGCTGAATTATATAGCAGATGACACGACGACGACCAAAGGGCCGAATGACGGTCCGAAGTCACATATTTTCGGGGCGAATTTGTTCCGTAACAAGAACATCAAATTTGAGCCGAACATCAAAATAGCGACACCTGTAAACTATATCGTAGGCCCGGAGGACCAGCTGTATATCAATGTATACGGGAAATCGGTAGCGAACTGGCGGCTGGAAGTATCACCAGACGGGAACATCAATTTGCCGGGGGTAGGGATCCTGAACGTAGCGGGTAAATCGATCGAGCAGGCCACCTCTGCGATCAAGGGGAAGCTGCTGGCGAGCAATTATGCAGTAGGGAGCGGGACGTCGGTACAGGTAAGCCTGGGGAACATCCGGAGCATCAAGGTGATGCTGGTAGGCCAGGTGATCCGGCCTGGCACGTATACGCTGCCGTCGCTGGCCACGGTATTCAATGCGCTGTATGCCGCAGGAGGGCCCAGTGATAACGGCTCTTTCCGTCAGATAGCGGTCATCCGTAACAACCGGGTGATCCGGCACCTGGATATCTATGATTTTTTAACCAAAGGGGAGCAAAAGGATAATATCGTATTACAGGACCAGGACATCATCCAGATCCCTACATACCGTACGCGTGTAGCGCTGACAGGCGAAGTAAAGATCCCTGACCTGTTTGAGGTGCTTCCTGGAGAAAGCCTTCAGGACATCATCAATTATGCAGGGGGATTTACGGATAACGCTTATACGGCCAAGATCAAAGTAGTACAGATCAGCGACCAGCAAAAGCGGATCACGGATGTGCTGGAGAACGACTATAAGAGCTATACGCCTTTACGGGGTGATAAATACATTGTAGAACGTGTACTGGACCGTTATGAGAACCGTGTAGTGATCTCGGGAGCGGTGTTCCGCCCGGGGGAATATGAGCTGGAAAAAGGGATGACGCTGTCGGTGCTGATTGCGCATGCGGCGGGGCTGACCGAAGACGCGTTCAAGGGCCATGGGAGTATTACGCGGCTGAAGGCGGATAACAGCAAAGAGCTGATCCCTTTCAGCGTAGCGGGCATCATGAACAAGACAGGAGATATCGCCTTACAGCGGGAGGACAGCATAAGCATCGCCTCGATATTCGATTTGCGGAGCAAATACAAAATAACGATCAAAGGTGAGGTAAGAAGACCGGGAACGTTTGCGTATGCGGACAGCATGACGGTAGAAGACCTGATCATCAAGGCCGGTGGTTTTGCAGAAGGAGCAAGCGCCAAACGTATAGAAGTATCCCGGCGAGTGAACGACAGCGACCCGACGTCAAAGAACAGCATCGTGGCGCAGGTATTCAGCGTAAACGTGGATGCAGCGCTGAAAGGCGGTGAAGCAGACTTCCGCTTACAGCCGTTTGACAACATCTCGGTATACAGTTTACCGGGGTATGAAACGCAGCGGACGGTAAAAGTAGAAGGGGAAGTACTGTACCCGGGGTACTACACGATCCAGAAGAAAGATGAAAAAGTATCAGACATGATAGCCAGGGCCGGCGGGCTGTCAGCCTCGGCAGATGTGGAAGGGGGAACGTTGAAACGGAGCAATACGGCGATACTGGGAGCAGACAGGAACAAGTCGGCGGACACGGCCGCACTGGCGCGTGACCGTGCTGCAAGGTTATCTCGTTTAAAGCAGAACTACCAGGACACGACCAAAATAGAAGACACGACGACGATGCGGAATGATTATGTAGGGATAGACCTGAAGCGGATCCTGGAGAAGCCGGGCACGGGCATCGACCTGCTGGTAGAGGACGGGGATGAGATCCGCGTGCCCAAGCAGCAGCAGATCGTAAGGGTGAACGGGCAGGTGCTGTACCCGAGCGCGGTGGTTTATAACGACGGCAAGACGTTTAAGGATTATGTGCTGAATGCAGGGGGCTACTCGCCGGAGGCATTAAGAAGAGGAGCGTATGTGGTGTACCCGAACGGAACGGTGAAGGGCACGCGGAAGTTCCTGTTTTTCAACAGCCACCCGTCGATCAAGGCAGGGAGTGAGATCTATATACCGAGGAAACAGCCACCGAACCCGAATGCAGCCCAGAATGTGTTAGGCTTCACCACAGGTTTGGCTACACTCGGCGCTGTTATTTTAGGAATTATTAGCTTAAATAAATAAGCTGCAAAAACAATATCTGTAATTAGAATAAGTATGAATCAAAGTAACCCTGATAGAATAAAAACAGAAGAGGAAATATCTTTGAAAGACATTTCCAATAAAATTAAATCAGGAGCAAGGTATATTAAAAGTAAACGGATTATAGTGCTGATTGTTTCAATAGCTGGTATGTTATTAGGGCTCGCCTATTCTATATTAAAGAAACCAACATATACAGCTGTTTGTACTTTTGTTTTGGAAGAAGGCGACAAAGGGGGGCTGGGACAATACTCAAGTTTGGCAAGTTTAGCTGGGATAAACTTAGGTGGTGGTGGAAATGGAGGAGGAATATTTCAAGGCGATAATATTCTTGATCTATATAAATCACGCACAATGATTGAAAAGGGATTGCTTAGTACTTGTACCATCGATGGTAAAAAACAACTGTTGATTGACAGATTTATTGATTACTATAAAATGCGTAGTAAGCAGAAGGGCGATGGTAAAATTGGGGCAGTTAATTTTAATGGTGATCCTGAAAGTTTTAGTCGTATACAGGACAGTATTATAACAATATTTGTTGAAATGTTTAATAAAAGAATATTAACAGTAACAAAGCCTGATAAAAAGAATATTATTAAAGTTGAAGTAGTAAGTAAGGATGAACAATTTTCAAAATGTTTTGCAGATAAGATGGTTGAAAATGTAAATAGCTTTTATATTGAAACAAAGACAAAAAAAGAAGCCCTTAATGTTCGGGTATTACAACATCAGGCTGACAGTGTCAGAACTATTTTAGATTCTTCATTACATGGGGTGGCTTCTGCAATTGAGGCCGATCCTAATGCAAACCCATTAATGGCGACGCTTAGGGTTACGTCTCAAAAAAAGGAAATAGATGTACAGGCAAATACTGCAATTTACAGTGAAATAGTAAAAAACCTTGAAGTAGAAAAGATATCTTTAAGACAGGAAACACCTTTAATACAAGTAATAGATAAACCTGTATATCCTTTGACTAAATATCAGATGGGTAAGCTATTTGGTGCTATACTAGGGATGATAGCCGGACTGTTTTTTATTTCGGGAATATTAATTGTAAAAAGGGTAATTGAAAAATCATAAATAAACGCTATTCAATTTTATAAAATAGCAATTAGCTTCGGCTCAAAAAAATAACAACATTTAAAAGTGTATGCTTTATTAGCTGGGCTTTCAAGATTCTCTAATTAAAACTGATAATTTAAAATGTTTTCAAATAAATCTGTGTTAATAACCGGGGGAACCGGCTCTTTAGGCAAAGAGTTAACAAAAACTATTCTTAAAAAGTGGCCCGATGTTAATCGCCTGGTAATTTACTCCAGGGATGAGCAAAAACAGTTTCAAATGGAGCAGGAATATCCTGTTAATTTATTCCCTGCCATGCGATATTTTATTGGCGATGTTAGGGATCTGGAACGATTAAAACGCGCTTTTATGGGTATAGATTATGTTATACATGCGGCTGCAATGAAACATGTGCACATAGCTGAATATAACCCTGATGAATGCGTTAAAACAAATATTGGAGGAGCTGAAAATGTGATTAAGGCAGCATTAGATTCTGGAGCTACCAGAGTAGTTGCTCTTTCCACCGATAAAGCCTGCGCTCCCATTAATTTGTACGGTGCCACAAAATTAACTTCTGATAAATTATTTATAGCAGCAAATAATATTAAGGGGCATAAAAATATCAAGTTTTCTGTAGTGCGTTATGGCAACGTAATGGGTTCCAATGGTTCAGTTATCCCTTTCTTCCTTAAAAAGAAAAATGAAGGTGTTTTACCTATTACCGATCCAAATATGACCCGGTTTAATATTTCCTTAGAGGGAGGCGTGGATATGGTGTTACACGCTCTTGAAACTGCATGGGGCGGAGAGTTGTTTGTACCTAAAATTCCGTCGTATAGAATTACTGATGTTGCCGAGGCAATAGGCCCTGAATGTGAACATAGAATAGATGGCATAAGGCCTGGTGAAAAGATACATGAGGAAATGATCTCGAGTTCCGATTCATTTACTACCTACGATTTAGGAAAATACTACGTTATTCTTCCGCAAGTTCCTGTTTGGGACTTAAATGATTATATAAAAGGTTTCAATGCAAAACCAGTTCCGGAAGGATTTAATTATTCATCAGGAGAAAATACAGAATGGGAAACAGTGGAGAGTTTAAGAAAATTAATTGTTGAACACGTAGAACCATCTTTTCAACCGTAATTTATGAATAAATCCATCCCTTATGGCCGTCAGAATATTACAGCAGAAGATATTGAAGCTGTAATAGAAGTGCTGAAAAGTGATTTTTTAACACAGGGACCAAAAATTGAAGAATTTGAGATAGCTTTTGCTAAGTATATTGGGTGCAAATATGCAGTAGCAGTTGCAAATGGTACTGCAGCGTTACATTTATGTGCGTTGACTTTGTATGTTAGTAAGGGAGATAAAGTAATTACGACTCCTATTACATTTTCAGCATCTGCAAATTGTATCAGATACTGCGGCGGTGAGGTGGTTTTTGCAGACATTGATCCAAATACCTATCTTTTAGATATAAATGCAGTACGGTTGTTGCTTGAAGCAGACCCTAAAGGAACATATAAAGGAATTGTTCCGGTTGATTTTGCAGGTAGGAGCGTAGATCTTGAAGCGTTTCGTAAACTGGCAAATGAGTATGGATTATGGATAATAGAAGACGCATGTCATTCGCCAGGTGGATATTTCAATGATAGCAATAACAATAAGCAGAATTGCGGGAACGGTAATTTTGCAGATTTGGCAATATTTTCTTTTCACCCTGTAAAGCATATTGCGAGTGGAGAAGGTGGAATGATTACTACTAATGATGAAGCACTTTACAAACGTTTACTAAAGCTTAGAACGCATGGAATTACTAAAAACCCAGCGGAATTTTTAAATGATTTGCCATTAGCAATAGGATATCCAGTAACCGGACAAGAAAACTTTCCCGGCTGGTATATGGAAATGCAGGAACTGGGCTATAATTACCGCTTAACAGATTTTCAGGCAGCTTTAGGATTATCACAATTAAGGCGTGCTGATGATGGATTAAAACGGAGAAGGGAAATTGCAAAAAAATACAGTGAAGCCTTTGGCGGCAAAAATTGGGTAAAAAGCCAGTCTGGATTTACTGAAAGCCATGCTTACCATTTGTACATTTTAGAGGTTGACGATCGGTTAGGCCTGTACAATTTTTTGCGTAAGACTAATATATTTCCCCAGATACACTATATCCCTGTACATTTAATGCCTTATTATAAACAATTTGGTTGGAAAGAAGGTGATTTTCCTTACGCTGAAGAATATTACAAACATTGTATCAGTTTACCAATGTACCCCACACTCACAGATGAAGAACAGGCTTTTGTCATAAAAACTATTTTT
>Ga0206874_1185_pt1 | contig 15727 bp, 14 predicted proteins | sample Alteio_BWOrgCont_12_FD_152629 | JGI IMG/M metagenome (GOLD analysis project Ga0206874, IMG submission 152629) | Enriched cells from forest soil in Barre Woods Harvard Forest LTER site, Petersham, Massachusetts, United States -... | ecosystem: Environmental > Terrestrial > Soil > Temperate forest >...
ATTGCATAACCCATATTTATACACAGCATCGCAATGAATTTCCCATCAAACCTTAAATACACGAAGGATCACGAGTGGATTCGCACGGAAGGCGCAGACGCATATATTGGTATTACGGATTACGCGCAAAGCGAGCTTGGCGACGTGGTATATGTGGACATCAGCCGGACGGACGCGCTGAAACAAGGCGAAACGTTCGGCACGATTGAAGCGGTGAAGACAGTTTCCGATATGTTTGCACCCGCATCCGGCGAAGTCGTCGAAATCAACGCCAAAGTGAAAGACGTGCCGGAGACGCTCAACAAGGATTGTTACAACGACGGTTGGATTGTGAAAATCAAATTAGCAAACCCCGGCGAATTGGACGGCTTGCTTGGCGTTGACGATTATAAGAAACTTATCGGACAGTAATCCCAGAAATCCGCTTGGGAGCGATTACCCGCCGTTACGGTTTTCGTGACGGAGGTCATTGCAGCAGTATTCCGACTTTTCATTTTATATGTCTTATATGTCATTTATACCGAACACCGATAGCGACCGCAGCGCCATGCTCGCTGCAATTGGAGTACAATCTTTTGAAGACCTTCTCCGCGATATACCGGCGGAGGCGAGATTTCGCGGGGAGCTGCCTCTGCCGTCCGTCCTTTCCGAGTACGAGGCAATCAGCACAATGCGGATGGCTTCCGGCAAGAATATTGCCGCAAACGCGTATGCCTGTTACGCGGGCGGCGGCGCGTACGATCATTACGTGCCAGCCGCAATCGGTACATTGATCTCCCGCTCTGAATTTCAAACCGCCTATACTCCGTATCAAGCGGAAGTCTCGCAGGGAACGCTGCAGACGATTTACGAATTCCAATCAATGATATGCTCGTTGACGGGAATGGATGTATCGAATGCGTCAATGTACGACGGGGCTTCCTCCACCGGCGAGGCATGTTTGCTCGCGGCGACGCATACAGGGCGAGGCGAAATCATCGTCGCGGGTCCGCTTCACCCGCAATATATGGAAGTCTGCCGCACGCTGTGCGAGGGTCGCGAAATAACGGTCAAGACTGTGTATGCCGATGGCGGTGTGGCGGACCCTGCATTACTCCGCACATCAATCTCGGCGAATACCGCCGCCGTTATCATCCAACAGCCGAACTTTTTCGGATGCATCGAAGATGCGCGGGAGATTGGCGCCATCGCTCATGCGGCGGGCGCGCTCTTTATCATGGCGGTTGACCCCGTGTCTCTCGGTATTCTTGCGACGCCTGCGGAATGCGGCGCGGATATTGTTACCGGCGAAGGGCAAGGATTGGGAATTCCGCTGAGTTTTGGCGGACCGTACGTTGGAATCTTTGCCGTGAAGAACGATTTACTTCGGAAAATCCCCGGCAGGCTGTCTGGCATGACCATTGACCGCAACGGCGAACGGGGTTTCGTGCTGACGCTCCAAACGCGCGAACAGCAAATCAAGCGCGAGCGGGCAACGTCGAATATTTGCACAAATCAAGGCTTGTTCATGCTTTGCGCCACGATTTATCTGTCATTGGTTGGGAAAAACGGATTGCGGGAGGTATCGGAGCTTTCGCTTCAAAAAGCGCACTATCTTGCGGAGAAGATTTCCGCGATAAAGGGATTTACAATGAAATTCAATAAGCCCTTTTTCAAGGAATTTGTCGTTACGACCCCGGTTGCCCCGTCGCTTATAATCGAACGGCTCGCAGGGCAAAACATACTTGCCGGGATAGACCTTGCGCGGTTCGGCGATTCGGGTTTGCTCATCGCCGTTACGGAAAAACGGACGAGGGCTGAAATGGACGCGTTCGCCGATGCGCTTTCGCAGGTTGCGAAGGGCTAAATACCCGTTGTGGCGAAAGATATTTTATATAATTTTACATTCACATTCATTCACGCGCGCAATCATTTACCGTTTGGTTCTGAATAAGTCAATTGAACAATGAAAATCAGCGATATCTTAACTGAAGACGTCATCGCAACCCGCCTTCCGGGACGCACAAAGGACGAGGTGCTTGAAAACATGATTGCGCTTGCCTCGCGCTCACCGAATATGACCGATAAGGCGAAAGTGCGAGCCTCGATACTGGAGCGGGAACGTATCATGTCAACCGGCGTTGGGCGCGGCGTGGCGGTTCCCCACAGCAAATGCGACGGCGTATCGGACACGGTAACGGCGTTTGCGGTTACCGCCGAACCCATTGACTTTCAGTCGCTTGATAATTCTCCCGTGCAATTGATTTTTCTCCTCGTTGGGAGAGAGAATTCGGTCGGCGCACACCTGAAATTGCTCAGCCGCATATCGCGGCTTATGAGCAGCGACACCTTCCGCGATAAATTGATTGCCGCCGCCACTCCAAAAGACGTTATCGAGTTGTTCCGCAAGGAAGAAGAACAATTTTTTGACAATTGATCCCGACACATTGCCGCGCCACCCGAAATTGTAACATTCCCCAGCATAGAACAGATTCATTTACACAATGCAACGTGCGCCGATTCCGACGAATGAAAGTGAATACACGCTGTATGTATTTCATCGCGCAGATGAAATTACCGGTGCGCGCGTGACCGTATTCACCATTCAAACGACGCGCGAATTTGCAAATTTCCGGTATGGACTGCACGTTGAAGCGTCCTATTCGCCGCAGAGCAAAGTGTTTTCGTTTACGATTGGCGGCATCAGCGCTCCGGCGTCGTTGCTGCCCGGAACGGGTTCTGCGCAAGGAGTTCATGCCTATCCGGATTTAAAACCGGGCGAATACTTCATCAAGGTGCATAAAGGCAAAACAGAAACGAACGAATTTGTCCTTCACGTCGAAAAAGATGGGCTGCGAGTTACGCCGTCTCCGTCAACTTCAAAACAATTCATTACCGCCGCAATCGGCGAGTCCGAATCACCGGCTGCACATTGAATGGCAGCGCCTTCTTCCGGCAGTATCAAGCTTGGATTGCTTCTTGCCGCGGTGTCGTTTGTGATTGGGGTGCTGTTATACGCGCAGTCAATCGTCCATAAACTTCAGGACAGGGAGCGCACCATGGCGGAGTTACTTGCAAGCGCGATTGCAAACACCGCAAGCGCGCCGTTAGGCGGAGATTACACGTTCTTGCTCGAACATATTTTCACCGCCGTAGATTTTCCACTCATCATCTCCGACGCGCACAACGTACCCGGCACGCCATACCCAAAACAAATCCGTAATATTGCGCTCGACTCCACCATGACAACAGAGCAGCAAAAAGCGTTCCTGATGGATAAAATTGCCGCGTATGACGCAAAGCACACTCCATTCCCCATCACGTGGACGGATTCCGCAAGCCATACGACGATGGTTCTGAATTATATTCATTACGGCGATTCCCAGCTCATTACCCAGCTGCAATTCCTGCCGTCCGTTGAAATTGCCATCGGCGCGCTCTTCATTCTCGTCGGATATATCGGCTTCAGTTATATCAAGCGCTCGGAACAATCCAGCATTTGGGCGGGCATGGCGCGCGAGACTGCGCACCAGCTGGGTACGCCGCTCTCAAGCATATTGGGGTGGACGGAACTCCTCGCCGATACATTGGCGGACAATCCTGATGGAATGGATACGGTGCAGGAACTGCGCAACGATCTTGACCGGTTGGAGAAGATCGCCGCGCGCTTCAATAAAATCGGCTCCAAGCCGGAACTGACGTTATCCTCCGTTAACGCAGAGGTGCATCGCGTGGTTCGGTACATCGAACGGCGGATACCGACCATGAATAAAAGCGTTGCCATCACACTCCGCGAGCAGTGCGACGCCCACGTTGCGCTCAATGCGGAACTCTTCGACTGGGTTCTTGAAAATCTTTTGAAAAACGCGCTTGATGCAATTGAATCGAAAGGCTCGATTGAAATCACCATCGGTGAAAAGGACGGCTCGGTTTTCATTGACGTCAGCGACACCGGCAAGGGGATAGAACAACGGCGCCGCAAGGACGTGTTTCGCCCGGGCTACAGCACCAAGCGCAGGGGCTGGGGTTTGGGGCTGTCGCTCAGCAAACGAATCGTGGAGGATTATCACAAGGGGAAGATTTTCGTCAAATCAAGCACTCCGGGAAAAGGAACAACATTCCGGATTCAATTGACGAATAGTTACAAAAATGGATTTGGTGTTTTTAAAACGATGCTCCGATATCAAAAATAAATTGCCCCCGCACTGTTCCATATGCGTATTCAAACCGCGTTACAATACCGTAGGGAAACAATAAATCAATTCCACCGCCTGCGCCATTCGACCATTGTTGGTCTGCAAGACGCTGATTGCGAAACCACGGCACGCCCGCATCGGCAAACAATGTGCAGTATATCCCAAATTTCCACGTCGTGAATTGCGCAGGGAAATAGGAAGGGGCGTACGTATAGGTATAGATTTGCGGAGCCAAAATGGGGATGCGTAATTCGAGGCTTCCGACGCCGTCGTCCTCGCCTTCGCGTTTCGTATTCCAGTCGCCGCGGATGCGCTGGCTCAATCCCAAAAATACATGGCTGTACACCGGAATGTCGCCGCCGCCTGCGAGATTGACCGCGCCGCGCATACACAGCGAGAGCCAAGATGCAATCGGCATATATTCCCGCAGGTCAACGGCGCTTTCGTTGTAATTGATATACCGGTCGTAACCGTAATGGTTAAATGAAGCCTGCAGCCACGAACCGCGCATCGGGTATTCCACAACGTCGCGGGAATCATACGCGACGCTTGCGGAGGCAAAGGGAGCATCATCTTTGCCCGATGGATTCAATGTGAGACCCGCGCTGCTGTTGGAGAGATGGAGAGCCTGATAGCCAGCGCCGACAAAAAAAGTCAGTTGCTGCGTTGCCCTGTAATGGAGAAGCGCGGAAGCGTCGTCGCTAATTTCATTGAACGCTTCGCCGTGAGTATACGTCGTGTCGCTTTCGTTTACAGTGCTTGATACATTCGTGGATATATCAAGAAGAAATGTCTGGGAATTGTCCAACGCAATCTTGTCCCATTCCGCATCTACCCATGGGTCATAGCCTGCGGCAAAGGCGGCATAAAGCTTCTCATTCATTCCCAGAAAATTATAATCCACCCCGCCCAATCCGGCGTATAGTTTGCTTCCTGTTGAAAATATTCCCGTCCATGCGCGGTCGCGCACACCCAAGACAAACTGGGGAAAAATATACCACCGTTCGGAGAGAATGATATACATAATAGCGCCGCCCCGAATAGTGTCATCTAAAATTGTCACGTCAACGGAGTTGAAAAGCCCGATATTATACACCCTCTGCTGGGATTGCTCCACCAATTCATCGGTGAGGGTGTCTCCAATGGCGACGGGAAGCTCGCGAAGTATAACGCTTGCCCGCGTTCGGAGATTGCCCGTAATCTTAACGGCAATGAGCGGGAGTCGAAGAGATGAATCAATGATATGAACGGGCAGCGAGTCAACGGTAATATTGGTCTTTTCGGCTGCGACAGCGCTCACAGCAAGGCACATGAGAAGGATGAATGCGAAAATCAGTATGCGCCGCACGCTTTATCTCCTAATCAGGCGGCGATGCTCAACGAGTATGCACTTATCCATGACGGTAAACAGACCGGCGGATTCGGCTTTCTCTTTGGCGGCTGTATTAACAACGCCGAGCTGCATCCATACGGCGCGCGCGCCGACTGCGATTGCGTCTTCAACGATTGGCATGACATATATCGGATTGCGAAATATATCAACGACGTCAATCTTTGCGGGAACATCTCTCACGCTTGGATAGCAGACTATGCCGTCTATTTCCGTTAATGAAGGGTTCACCGGATACACGGCATATCCGCTTCGGATAAGAAAGTGCATTATCGAATAACTATCGCGGGTAAACTTGTTGCTTGCTCCAACGACCGCTATCGTCTTGGACGTTTCCAGTAATTCTTTGATTCTTGTTGTTTCCTCAATTTCAGTCATGAGTCTGTTTGTGAGTTTGTGCAGATTTTTTATGCTAAAATTAGGAAAAAATGCGTGCAGAATCCTTAAACGAAATAGTGATTTTTCTTTCCCCCTTGTGCAACAATAGTGCTTCTCCGTAGTTTAACAGGATATGATAAATGGTGGAATGAAGAAGTTCGCGCTTCTGTTTGCAATAGCCTTGCTTGCGATAGGGGTTCCCAATGTCCGCGCGCAGGTAAAATTGCTGATTCCGATGGATTTGAAGCAGACCAACGACTTGAAAGCATACGGGGTGGCATATTGGTCGCTGGAACGGCAAACGCCTGTGGATTGGCTGCTTAACTACCGCGGCGGTTCGTTTATGATTGATTATACCGAGGAACTTGCAAACGAGTGCCGTATTCGCGACGTTCTGTTCGAGCCGTTGGATGGCGGCGCAGCAGCCCAGATTTATGCAGACGTGCAGAGCGACGACAACAACACGGACGTTGTGCATTTGGAAAAAACACCGAAGATGGCGGTTTATGTGCCGCCAAATTTCAAGCCGTGGGATGATGCGGTTACGATTGCGCTGGAATATGCGCAAATTCCATACGATAAAATTTGGGACGATGAGGTGCTGCAAGGCAAACTCAGCAAATACGACTGGCTGCATCTCCACCACGAAGACTTTACCGGGCAATACGGCAAATTTTACGCGCAATTTAGCACTGCTCCCTGGTATATTCAACAGGTGGCAATGTATGAGGCGGAGGCGCGCAAGCTTGGTTATTCAAAGGTAAGCGATGAAAAGAAAGCCGTTGCCCGGACAATCAAGCAATATATAGCCGACGGCGGGTTCGTCTTTACGATGTGCAGTGCGACGGATACGTACGATATTGCACTGGCAGCTGAGAACACCGATATTTGCGACGCGATATTCGACGGCGATCCGATGGACCCCGACGCACAGCAGAAATTGGATTTTTCAAAAACACTGGCGTTCCAGAATTTTACGATTGAAAAAAATCCCATGGTATATTCGTTCTCCAATATCAACATACAGCCTGAGGAAGCGGGCTCGCAGGAGAACGATTATTTCACGCTGTTCGATTTCTCCGCAAAATTTGATCCCGTCCCCGCAATGTTGACGCAGGATCACGTGAACGTCGTGAAAGGATTTATGGGACAGACGACCGGTTTTCACAAGGAATTTATCAAGCAATCCGTAACGATTCTCGGTGAGCGCGAGGGAACCGACCAAGTGAAGTACATCCACGGTAATTATGGCAAGGGAACGTGGACGTATCTTGGCGGACACGATCCCGAACAATACCAGCACATGGTTTATAGCCCCCCGACGGATCTTGACCTGCACAAGGATTCCCCCGGCTATCGCCTGATTTTAAATAATGTTTTGTTCCCTGCGGCTAAACCCAAGCACTTAAAAACGTAACGCAAAAAGATAACATACAATAACGCCAATTGCTCTCATTTGAATGCTATTTTTCTCACGACCCACCGCGCATCCATTGTGGAAGTGCCGTTTTATTCTCATTTTATGTGTGTTTGCCGCAAGCATTACAATAGCCTACGCGCAGCAGGGGCAGCCGTCCGCACCCACGCCGCCCGAACGCATAAATCTCGGTCCGAACGTTAACTCGCCGTATAACGATATCATTCCCATCATCAGTGCGGATGGGAAAACCCTGTATTTCGATAGAAAAAGTTACCCCACCAACACCGGCGGCGATAACGACCCGGACGATATATGGTACAGCGAACTTCAGCCGGATGGTTCGTGGAGCGTCGCGAAGGACCTTGCCGCATTAAATACCAAGTATCCTAACGCAATATTTTCCGTCCTGCCCGATAACAACACTGCGTTGTATTGGGGGGCGGTTGATCCGGCGGGGCGCCTAACGTTTGCGCTTGTGCATCGTACCGCGGCGGGATGGTCTGCGCCGGAGCTTTTGCACATCAAGAATTTTTATAACGAAGCGCAAGGTATTACCGCAAGTCTTGCCGCCGACGGCAAAACGCTCCTATTGGCGATTAAGCGGAAAGACGCGCAATCGTATTCCGCCGAAGGAGGAATGAATATTTATGTTTCGTTTCTGGAAGATGAAGCAAGCAATACGTGGAGCGAGCCGAAAAATCTCGGAAACAACATCAATACGATGTACGGAGAAACGACGCCGCTGCTTGCGGCGGACGGCGTAACGCTGTATTTCAGCAGCGCACGCCCGGGCGGCATCGGCGACGTGGACATCTACAGCACGCATAGGTTAGATTCGACATGGACAAATTGGACGACGCCGGTTAATCTCGGACAAGGTTTCAACGTTGCCGGTGAAAATTTCCTGAATAGCATCACCGCATCCGGCGAATATGCGTACCTCTCGGGCGTCGTGGAAAATCCCGCGAAAAACATGGATATTTTTCGCATCAAAATGCCGAAGGAGTTTCATGCAAAGCCGGTTGCGCTCGTGAAGGGGCGCGTGTTTGCGCGTTTGCAACAGCCAGTTCAATTGATAAAACAGACCGGCAAAAAAAACAAGAATAAGCTACCACCGCCTGTGGCAATGCTCCCCGACACAACGAAACCGCTCGATGCGAAGATTGTTTATGACCGCTTGCGCGACGGCTCGGAAATGGGGATTGCACACACGAACCCGCTCACGGGGGAATATCAAATCGCGCTCCCGTGCGGTGATGCATACGGATTTCGCGCCGAACGTGAAGGATACCTTCCCGTGGACGACAATATCGATATCACGAGCGTAACCTCTTATGAGGAGATGAAGCGCGATATCATTCTTACGCCGATTGCAGTCGGCAGCGACGTAACGCTGACGAATCTTTTTTTCGATACGGGGTTAGCGGGTCTTCGCCCCGAATCCTATCCCGAACTTGACCGGCTTGTTGCAATGATGAAGCAAAATGGCACCATGAATGTTGAGATTGACGGTCATACCGACGACGTCGGCTCTGCGGAATTCAATAACTCTCTTTCACTGCAGCGCGCACAAGCGGTGGTGCAATACTTAATTGACAAAGGGATTGCGCCAACTCGTCTTACGGCAAAGGGGTTAGGCAAGAGCCAGCCCGTTGCGCCGAACGACACCGATGAAGGCAAGCAGAAAAACCGCCGCGTCCAGATGATGATTGTCAACAAGTAACGGCGTCTTGCGGATAGGCAGTGGTAATCTGAATTGAAGGAAGGAGACAATTCATCTTCCCTCAATCTCGCTTTCAATTGTTCGCTGTCAACTTACCAATGTTCACTTCAGCACCCACACCTCGTGCACCAGTAGTATTTGCCTTCCTGCATATTCTCGCGTGATTGCGATGCTATTCTTTCCAAATCTTTGGAACGTCTCTCAGCGGCGCGAAGAAACCGTAATACAAGAAATATAAATATGCGGGGGAATGAGGATTCAGCAATTTTGCATCTTCCTCAATCTTTCCTAAGTTGCGTTTATAAATCGTTCCAACTATTCATCTGTAAAATCATATAAGGAAAGCATTCACATGAAATGGTATCATTATATAGCATGTTTCTTCGCCGGAGCGTTCCTTGCGAATTTTGTGCCGCATTTTATCCACGGGATTTCCGGCGATGCGTTCCCTTCGCCGTTTTCTAACCCGCCCGGCAAGGGGCTGTCGTCTTCTACCGTCAATGTTTGGTGGGGATTGCTTAATCTTGTTGTCGGGTATATATTATACCGTGTCGGTAAAGTATCGAATAAAAATATATGGTCGGTAGTTGTCATGTTTCTCGGTATTGTGGTAATGAGCGTGATGCTGAGCACGGCATTTGTTGATAAGATGCACTAAGAAAATGCAGAATGATGAAATGCTGATAAGGTGGCGGAGAAATTTGGCTTCGACATATCTCCTTATTTAAACGTATGACGGACACATTGATCTCTGACCTTACTCAAATGTTTTCCGCGCGGAGTAATGCAGGCGTTATTTCTGCGCGGGAGGAGCTTTTGACGTACGAATGCGACGGTTCCACGATGGAGAAATTTCCACCGAATGCCGTTGTATTCCCTGAAAGCACCGCCGATGTTGCCCGCATTGTCAGGTATTTGCATGAACGCCGCGTTCCATTTGTTGCGCGCGGTGCGGGCACCGGTTTGAGCGGTGGGATGCTTGCCATTGAAGGCGGCGTCATTATAGAAACCTCGCGGATGAATCACATAATCGAGATTGACCCCGTCAATCGGTGTGCGGTCGCGGAGCCGGGTGTTGAGAATATTCGCGTCTCCCGCGCAGCGGCGGAGCATGGTTTATATTATGCTCCCGATCCATCCAGTCAAGCGGCGTGTACCATCGGCGGTAATGTGGCGGAAAATGCGGGCGGTCCGCATACACTAAAATACGGCGCGACTGCACAGCACGTGCTTGGTTTAGAAATAGTGCTTCCGGATGGCGAAATTCTCGCGCTGGGTGGGAATGCGGGCGAGAACCCCGGATATGATTTTATCGGCGCCATTACCGGCTCCGAGGGCACTTTTGGTATTGTTACCAAAATAACTCTCCGGCTGCTACCACTGCCTCAAGACGTGCGCACACTGCTGGCGGTATTCGAGACCGTGCATGGCGCAACACAGACTGTCTCGGATATCATTGCGGCGGGTATTGTTCCCGCGGCGCTGGAGATGATGGATAACACCGTCCTTCACGCGCTGGAAGAAGCTTTCCATTACGGCTTTCCACTCGACGCCGGTGCACTGCTCATCATTGAAGTGGATGGGTTTGCTGCATCGCTTGAACGGCAGGCAGGCGTAATCCGGGCTATTTGCGAAAAGAGTAACGCGCGTGAAGTTCGTATTGCCGGCAAAGGCGCCGACCGGGACGCTCTGTGGCGCGCCCGCAAGCGCGCGTTTGGGGCATTAGGGCGGATAACGCCAAGTTATTACACGCAGGATGGAGTTATTCCCCGCCATACCTTACCGGACATCCTTGACGCCATAAAACAGATCGGTGCAAAGCATGATTTGCGCATCGCCAATATTTTTCACGCGGGCGACGGCAACCTTCATCCGTGTATTTTATTCGATGAGCGCGATGCGAACCAGAGGAAGAATGTGCTTGCAGCGGGCGACGAGATATTGCTTTTGTGCGTTCGGGCGGGCGGCTCACTCAGCGGCGAGCATGGTATCGGGATTGAGAAGATGAAAGCAATTGGATACATGTTCACCGAGACCGACCAACAATGGATGCGCGGATTACGAAGCGTTTTCAACCCCGATGGACTATGCAATCCCGGAAAAATATTTCCTACGGGTAAAACCTGTGTTGAGGTAGATGTGCGACACAGAAAAGCGGCGCTTTAGGAAAGAATGCTGAGTGGATAAATCTGCCTCAGTTTTTGTGGTTAGGAGATTGCTTTCCCACGCTTCACTCTGGACAGGCTCTATTCGCCTTCAGCTCATTCCTCGCAATGACAGTTTCATGAGCTTTTGTATCCCTGATGTGCTTTTTCAGAGGTCTCAAGGCGTGAAATTACATAACCGCTTCGTGGGCGCGAAGGTATGAAAACACTTCTTCGCGCAAGGCGGCATTGACGGATACGGCGCTACAGCCGTCAATTGTTACGTTGCCATTCCAATCGGTAAAACTTCCGCCGGCTTCCTCGACGATAATCTTCAAAGCAGCGCAATCCCACGGCTGCATACGCGCGTCAAGCATGATTTCCATCCGTCCTGCCGCAACGAGCAAATGCCCGTAACAATCGCCGACGCCACGCTGGCGGCGTGCTCGCTTTTGAATTGCAAGGTAACCGCCGCGCTTATCCGGGTCCGCAAGCGCATCGCTTGAACTTGTGATGATGAACGAAGAGTCGTTGAGACGGGAAACGTCCGACACTTGCAAACGGGATGCGCCACAAAAACTTCCCGAACCTTTGCGGGCTGAGTATGTTTCTTTCAATGCCGGCATGTAGGCAACGCCCGCTTCGATTTCGCCTTCGCGCTCGATACCGATTAAGACGCCATAGAACGGAGAATTACGCACGAATGATTTTGTACCGTCCAGCGGATCTATGATCCATCTGATCGGGGAATCGCCGATTGATTCGCCGAATTCTTCTCCCATGATGCCGTGGTGCGGATAATGACGCTGGATGATTGACCGAATAATTCGCTCGGACTCCTTATCTGCCGCCGTTACAGGCGAGCGGTCGTTCTTTTCCTCTATTATAAGCGACGCCGAGCGGAAATATTTCATCGTCGCCGCTCCTGCCGTTTGCGCGGCGGTGATGGCAACGCTCAAGATATCATCGGGAAGAGCGTTCATGATGGTATTCGATATTTGACCGTGAGAATCACGCCGCGATATCCCCCACAAGCCTGAGCGGCGTGGGATGTGCGCGAAGAAAATGCAGTGGAGTCACCGTCTCTTGGTAGGGAACGGGGAGTGTGCGTATGGAGAGATGGCATTTCCCGTTCACACGCGAAAGCTTGTTATACTTCAATTTTTGCACCGGGTCGCCGCAGACTGCCCCCGCTCCGTTTGCAAGAGCGATGCCGCTCTTTTCATATAACTCGTTTTTGTGGATATGCCCGTGCATTATATATTGCACGTTCAATGCATTGAACAACTTGAGCGTTTTCCGGCGTTTCCGCATACGCATTGTTTTATACTCCATCATTTCCCACAACGAGTGATTCGTTGAGGCGTCTTTTGCAAATTCGTTGAAATGATGATGCAACACGGCGACTGGTATGGCGCCGTCGAGCAAGGAAGAGGAGGCGAGCGCTTCTAATCCGTCGAATTGTTTCTCGCATAATTGCCCGTTGGAACCGAATGGATTTTTGCTGAGCGACCACGGTAATATAGAATTCAACCCAATGAGAGCAAAGGGACCCACTTTCTTAACGAACGGGAATGGATTGTTCGGTTCGATGCGTTCAGCGCCTGCAAAAGTGTCTTCAAATACGTGAAGAAACATCGTCAAATGCCGTTGATAATCAACGTTGCGGATGTATTTCGGAAAACTCAGTACGTCGGTCGCGCGGTGGGGCCCGCCAAAAATATCGTGGTTGCCCGGAACGACGGTCAATCGTGAAGAATCTGCAAAACCCGCTCTCGCCAAAATTTCCCGCGCGAGATAAAAGTCGTCTATATCCGGCGTACTGGCGATGTCGCCGGTGATAAGGAGATGGTCGCATTCGTCGTCCGCAATCGCCCGCAATAACAGCTTAAACGCCCTGTAATGCTCGCGGTAAAATTGTCGGCTCAGGTGGAGATCGGAAATGTGGATAATAGTGAAATCCTTTTCCTTTCGGGTCGGGCGGTTGGTTCTCCTCATTCCCGACGGGGTTGATTCACTGTTGATTCGTAATGATGGTTCAGCCGAGGCTTCTATAAACATGGAATCAGGAATTGCGTGATATCGGAGTTCGCCAGGGAATCATTGAATTATTTTCCCGGTGACGTTCGTTCCGAACCGTGGAAACCATTCAGGCATTTTTAGTTGCAAATTTTAATTCAAAATTAACTTCTACATATTACTCCAACGTTACCAATCGTGTTACGAAATTGTTATAAATGGAAAAGAACGTCTTATACTGATTTCGGGGCATTGCTGTAAAAAAGTGGTGGTAAAACGCTGGATTGTCGCCGAATTGAGCATGGCGTATTATTTTTTCATCAAGGCTTCAATATCGTCCGCCGAGCGCGGCGCTGCGGCGGAGAGATTTTTTCCGCCGGCGTCCGTTACCAGAATATCATCCTCGATACGCACGCCGATGTTCCACCATTTTTTATCGCATGGGCTGCCTTCCGGGATATATATTCCCGGCTCCACGGTTAATACTTCGTTCTTTGAGAGTATCTTCGCCGCATTTGGATCGTGAACGTCCATCCCCAACATGTGGGACGTCCCGTGCATAAAATATCGGAATACATCGGGTGCATTCATGCCGGTGGCAACACTATCGAGCGGAATCGTAAGGGGGTTAATATGCGCCCACGCGGAATCGCGGATGATGCCGAGTTGCGCCAGTCCGGTGCGGATAATCGCAAAGGCGCGTTTGTGTGGTGCGGTGAATTTTGCACCCGGTTTCACCTCCGCAATTCCGGCAGTCTGAGCATCATACACGATTTGATAAATTGCACGCTGCTCCGGTGAAAAAGTGCCGTTTATGGGAAAGGTGCGCGTAATATCCGCGGCATACCCTCTATATTCTCCGCCGCAATCCATTAAGACAATGTCGCCCGGCATGACCTGCCGTCTATTCGTGGAATAATGCAGGAAACAGGAATTGGGCCCGCTGCCGACAATGTCTGGGTACGCCTGTGCTTCGCATCCGCCGTCTTGAATTGTTTTGTCGAAAATTGCCGCAAGTTGATATTCATATTGATACGGCAAAGCACTTTTCATCACCTCGCGGTGGGCTATACAGGATGTTTGAATCGCTTCGTTCATCAATGCAAGTTCGGCATCGGATTTTATCATGCGCAATGAATCAACCAGCGGCGCAGTCGGCTCAATATTCTGGATTCCGGGGAAATTTTGTTGCAATACTTTCTTCTCTTCATGCTCGGCGGAAAATTCTTTCATCGGCAGAGACTCACGTAAGATAGGATGAAGCCAATCGTAATACAGAATTGTGGCTGTTGCAAAAGCGCGCTGCACGCACGTGTCGAGAGAATCTGCCGAGAAGGAAGGAATGTGCAGCATCCTCTGTGTTTCCTCTGGACCCTGTTGCTTGCCATGCCATTGTTCGGTTTGGGGATTGCGCGCGGGAACAAAAAGCGCGGCGCACAGTTTTTCTCCGGCAATCGTTAGGCTGTCCGGCGAAAGAACGAGCGTTGCATTTTGCCCATTGTATCCACAAAGGTATAATATGTTATTCGCCTGTCGGAATGGGAATTCTGCCGATGACGTGCGTGAAAATTCTTCCGCTGATCGAAATACGGCAATCGAACGGGGTGGAAGCCTGTGAAGAACAGAATCCCTGCGTGCTGCATATTCTTCAACGCGGATATGATTGGGTGAAGGAGCATCCCCATTGCCTTCCATTGACTGCGCGAAAAGATTTTGTGCAAATAGTGCAATGGAAATACTAAGAATATATTTCATCGTGGCTCGTGTATTCATGGAGATGCGAGGGACGTGCATGGGTAATGTGATAAACGGCAAGCGTGAAATTATGGAAGACCGTCTCTATTTGCAAAATAAAAAACGCCGGACGCGAGGGCGCATCCGGCGCTGGATGAAATTTATGGTAATTCCGCTTACTTCATTTATTCCATAATCGAAGCCTGCACTATTGACGATTGGGTCTGCGTAATAGTTTTTTGCATCGCAGCAAGAGTGAAATTAATGTCGTTTTCGGATTTATTGGTAGAGGCGATGAGCATACCTTTTTTTGCGTCGAAATATGCTGTTCCCGTACCCGTACCCGTACCGTCGAGGCTAATCTCGCCTTGCGGGGCATGGATAGTGCCGCTTTTGGAAATTTTTGTTGTAAATGAGAAAACGACGCACGAATGATGCAACGTATCGGTATTGCGGTCGTATTTGCACTTGAGTATGGTTGTATCGTACACCATTGAATTGCCGTCGCCGTTTGAATCAATTTGGACGATTGTCCACGAATCGCCAAGTGCGACGGGATTCGCTGATAACTCAAACCATGGCTGCATTAAATCGGTAGTTTGTGCGGCGAGCGCCTTTACGATTGGATCCGCAATATCCGGGGTATCAATGATGGCTGTTGATACAACTTTTCCCGCTGGAGTCAATCCGAACCGAATACGTTTGCCAAGGAGATCCGGCATTGCAATGTTTGAATCTTGCAAA
>Ga0206874_1186_pt1 | contig 15710 bp, 12 predicted proteins | sample Alteio_BWOrgCont_12_FD_152629 | JGI IMG/M metagenome (GOLD analysis project Ga0206874, IMG submission 152629) | Enriched cells from forest soil in Barre Woods Harvard Forest LTER site, Petersham, Massachusetts, United States -... | ecosystem: Environmental > Terrestrial > Soil > Temperate forest >...
TCGGAGGTTTCGAGCCAGTGAATGTTGAACAACTGCTGGTCCTTCCACTTGTCAACCTTCATCGGCAGGAGTTTCTTCGTGTCCCGGTGGAACACGTACAACTCGGTCTGCCGCACATCGACATCGCCGGGCATCGAATACTTGTAGGTGACGAGCTCTGGGCGGGGCATTGCAAGCGAGTTGACGAGGTACAAATCCTTGACTTTGCGAGAGTCGTACCGCTCGATCACGAATGCTTTGGAGTCGGGCGACCAGATGGCGTTCACCCGCACGCGTTTTTCGCGGGCATCGGCGGCTGCGCTTCCGTACCCATAGTTCTTCTCGCCGTCTTTTGTGAGCTGAATCGGCTTGTCCTCGGCAGAAACCTCGGCGAAGTACAGGTTCTCGTCCTGTGCATAGACGTACGCCTTCTTGTCCGGCGAGAGAACTCGGAAGTTTGTTGCCGCGCCACGCTGGCCGGCGCCAAAACCTCGGCCGCCCCCGCCGCCGCCTCGTCCGCCAAACCGCCCCCGTTGCGGCGCATCTTCGTCCGACGCATCGCCCGGCTGGACCTTCCCGAGCGATTTCAGTTTGCCGGTCGCAAGCTCGTACTCGTAGCGAACGGTTTCGACCACGAACCGAAAAAACTTGCCATCCTTCGTGAAGGTGACGCTCGCGATCGGCAGGGTGGTGGTGTCGTATGGGTGGTGCGCCAACTCGGAAAGCTGGCTCGCCATCTTCGCTGGGTCGAACAGCGGCTTCTTGGAGCGGGCCCGCGGGTCCACCCAGTAGAATCGCATCCCATTGCTGTCTTTCCAGCTGTACCAAAAGGTTTCGGTCTCGTTGATCCAGTGCGGGACGACGCTGGTGCTGTACACGTACTGATTGATGTATTCGTTCGTGAACCGCGCCTCGAGCTTCCAATTGGCGTGGTTGACCGGTTTGGGCAGCGTGTCGGCTGCCAAGGCGCCGGCAGCAAGAGCAGTTCCCGCCACAAGAAGGGCGGTCCGAGTCGCTAAGTTTGTTGGGTGAAGGTAAAAATGGTGGAGGAACGGGCGCGGAGACCCCAGGAGATGACCCATCGAACCATTATCGAACTTTGAGTTTGTGTCGTCGACGAGGTAAGAACCTTCTAACCCATGTTTCGGATCCTATCGTTGTTCATCTGTGCCGCCTCACTGCCGCACCCCGGCATTTGCAGCGTACCGTCGTCTGGCTTTGATCCCACGCCGGCGAGGGTCCTTGCCGGCGAGTTGGTCAAGGCTCTCAACTCGAAGAATTCCTCCGAGATTCGTGAGTTTGTCAATAAGCACGTGCTGCCGAACGCCCAAATCGACCAGCGGGTCTCTCGCTGGACAGACTTGGCAAGTCAAGGCGCACCGTTCAAAATCGTCCGCGATCTGAAGCAGACCGACTCTACGATCGACGTAATTCTGGTCGACAAAAACGGCGCCCGCATCGATTTGACGGTCCACTTTGAGTCGAGCCCGACCGCGATGATTAGCGGCATCCAGCTCGCGCCGGCGATCGTGGTCGAAGGCTCACCGCCTGAGCTTCGCGGCTGGAAGGACCTAAGATCGCTCGCGAAACTCATCTTGTCCGACTACCATTCCCCTGGCGTGGGGATCGCGACGATTCGCAATGGCGTTCCTCAGGTCGCGGTGGCCGGCTATCGCGGCGTCAACGGAAAGGATGCGGTAACGCCCGACGACATTTGGAGCATCGGATCGATCGGCAAGCCGATTTGCTCGACCGTGATCGGCTTGCTGATCGAGCAAGGGAAGCTACGGTGGGATGAAACGCTGAAGCAGGCGCTTCCGGGTGTGCAGATGGACCCGGGGTTCAGCCAAGTGACTTTGGAGCAGATCATGCAGAACCGCGGCGGAATGCCCGAAGATCTGGCCTTTCGTCGCTCTGAGGTGGATCGAATCGCCGGAAAGGCGAAGACGCCGGTCGAAGTTCGCGAGCTGTATATGCGGGACATCCTTGGCAGGAAACCGATCGCGGCTCCTGGCACTCGCTTCGTGTACTCCAACTCTGGCTACGCCTTGCTTGCTCACATCGCCGAACAAGTGACCGGCAAGCCGTACGAGTCTCTCGTCCGCCAGATGGTGTTCAAGCCGCTGGGGATGACGCACAGCTATACGAACGCCGATACCTTGCCGAAGGCAAGGCCGGCGGGGCACATCGATGGGCCGAGCGGCCTCGAGGCGGCGGAGATGACGGGGAAGATCGAGTGGATGTTCGCCGGCGCGGGGGGAGGAATATTCATGTCGGTCGGTGACCTTGCCAAGTTTGGTGAAGCGCACCTCGCGGGTTTGAATGGCCATGACGGTTTGATGAGGGCGGCGACTGTCGCTCGATTGCACCGCGGGCTTCCGGAGGGGCCTCGCGGGGAGCGTCTTTATGCGTGCGGCTGGGGGATCGAAACCCTACCCGGAGTCGAGCCTTTCCACGGCCACAACGGTTCGAACGGCACAATGCGCGCGCAACTCGCCATCTTCCCGAAGGCGAGTCTCGTGGTGGTAGGAATCGTGAACCGCGGTGGCGAGGACGTACCAGCTCCAGGCATGGCGGCGGTGCTTGCCATCGCTGAGCGCTACGCGCCCAAGTAATCGCGCCGTCGGAAGTGCCAGAAATCGGCAGTACGCGGAGCTCTCGCGGGCGCGGCGTGTAAACAAGCCTCGTCCCATTCGAGACCGAGGAACGCCAAGACTCTCCTCAACGTCGGTTCCGGGTTGGCGACGAGGTCCTCGATGCGTACTTCGAGCATCGCGCTCTCCGGTAGCACTGCGCGCCAGTGATTCATCAGTCGCTGAAATTGCTCATGGGCAAACGCGATGTTCGCTTCGTCGCATGCAAAGTCCGGTGGGTTTCGGACCGGGGTCGAATAGATCGATTGTATGGTGGCGGCGGCATCGCGGACGAGGTGAATGATTCGAGCCCGAGGGAAGGCGAGATGCAGCAAACCGAGTTGCATAACATGGGTGGGGCTTGTGTCGACCGCATAGCGCTCGACAGGGGCGATCGCCCGCAACCGGTCGTCGTATTGCCGCTTCGCGATCGCAAGGGCTTCCGCATTTAGGGCTTTGCCGGCCGCGTCGACGATATCCGGTTCGCGAAGGCGCCAAAACATCTGACTTCCGGCGGCTCCGATTTCCTCATGCCCGGCCAAAAGATCCTGCAACAAGGACGCTCCCGATCGCACGACTCCCGCCACAAAGAGCGGCAATTCCCCCGTCGCCTCAGGATCGGCATTCTGCTTCAGAAACTCGGCGGAGAACAGTTCGATCGTCTCATCGATGCGTTGAGTAAGTCCCGGGCCATCGAACGGCCGTCCTCCGAAAAGCAAAGTTCTGCAAATGTGGTTTGCTTCGTCGAATTGCCGCTTCGCCTCCTCGGCTCGGGATAGACGGTCCATTGCGGCGCCGAGAGCGAACCGCAGATGGGCGGTTGGTAGCACATTGGGGGCAGCGCCCTCGAGCGCAAACTCGATGCGATCGGTGAGCGACAGGATGTCGTCCGAACTGCCGGCCGAAGTCACCAGGCCGTAGTACGAGAGACCACGGCGTTGATCGAGGGATACGGCCTCCTCATATTCGGCGATCGCCTCTTCGAACTTGCAGGCGTTCTGAAAAATCCTGCCGAGCATCTCGTGGGCTTCCGGGGAATCGTGAAACTGATCCAGAATCGCTCTTGCCTCTGCCGCGAGGCCGGCGTCGATGAGCGTCGAGGCAAGCAGAAGCTTGGGCGCAGGCTCCCTTGGGGCGCCGGCGACGACCGCTCGGCAAGCATCGATTGCCGCGTCGATGTCGCCCAGGGAAAGGAACAGATCGACCAAGCTCCGCAAAGCGCCGGGATCGGGCGCGATGCGAAGCGCGTCGCGAAGCCGTTTGATCGCATCGGAGGTTTTGCCCGCCATTCCCAGCGCAACGCCGAGATTCGCGTGATAGGTTGGATTGCGAGGCTGAAGAATGAGGGCCTGCTCGAACCATTCGACGGCGTCCTCGAACCGGCCCTGGGCCATATAGCACAAGCCGAGACCGTTGACGACATCGGCATCCTTGGGATTGGCCGAGGCGGCAAGTTCGGAAAATGCCGTTGCTTGGGTGATGTCCCCAGCTTGACGGCTGAGCATCGACATCCAGTTCAAGGCGACGTAGTTCTTACTCTCAATTGAAAGAACGCGGCGAAACCACTCGGTGGCAAGCTGCTTTTGCCCGGTCTTTGAAGCGAGCACGCCGGTGAGCATCATTGCCTGGACGTGGCGAGGATTCACGGTTAGAATCTGGCGGCACAGGTCCTGGGCGTGATCAAGCCGTCCCGAGGCGTGCGCCGACATCGCCGACTGCATCAGCGGGCGAGTGTCTATCGGGATTTCGGCCTCCGGTCGCTTGTCATGTTCCCTTCGAATCCTACCGCGTAGATTCCTCCAGGGGTGACGTTTCGGTTACAATCAAGCCCGGCCGGATTCGAGTTAGGAGTCTGAGCTCGTGAGGTTTGCCTGGGAGTGCGTCGAGGATGATGATGAGTAAGGTTCCGTTTCAGTTGTTTGCCTATGGCGTGGTAGCGCTTGTTGCCGTCGGATGCGGCTCCAGCGACTCGGGAAGCAGCGGCGGGACGACTCCCGCGGCCGGCGGTGGTACAGCGGCAGCAGGCGGAGACGCCAAGAAGCCGGTCAAGCTGGCGTTTATCACCAACGGTACCGACCCATTCTGGACAATCGCCAAGAAGGGAATCGATAAGGAGACCACCGAAGATCCTAGCGTGTCGGTGGACTTCCGCGAGATCGCCAACGGAACACCCGCCGAGCAGAAGCAGGCGCTTGACGACTGCATCGTCAACGGAGTGCAGGGCATCGCCATTAGCGTGAAGACGCCGGCTGAGCAGAAGGATATGATCAACGCCGCCGCAAAGAAAGCCGTGATCTTTACTCAGGATAGCGATGCGGCCGATACGGACCGTGCCTGCTATGTCGGGACAAACAACGTCGAGGCGGGACACCAGGCGGGACAGGAGATCCTCAAGGCGCTTCCGAACGGCGGCAAGATCATGGTATTCGTCGGGTCAAAGGATGCCGCGAACGCCAAGGAACGGTTTCAAGGGATCAAGGATATCCTGACCGACAAGAAGTACCAGATCGTCGACCTCCGCACCGACAACGGCGATAAGGGGCGGGCGAAGGCGAATGCGGCGGACACCATCGTGGCTTATCCTGACATTGCGTGCATGGTCGGGCTCTGGAGCTATAACGGCCCCGCCATCCTAAACGCAGTCAAGGATGCGGGCAAGGCAGGCAAGATCAAGATCGTTTGCTTCGACGAAGCCGAGGATACGCTCCAAGGCATCAAAGACGGCGCGATCAGCGCGACCGTCGTCCAGCAGCCGTTCGAGTTCGGATACGAAGCCACGAAGATGCTCGCCGCCGATCTGCGCGGGGACAAGAGCGTGGTCCCTGCCGACAAGATCAAGTACGTCCCGACAAAGGTGATCAACAAGGATTCGGTCGACGCCTTCTGGACGGAATTGAAGAAGCTCACCGGTAAGGGCTAAAGTTCAAATCATGAACCCGCTGGTCGAAGTCCGAGGCGCCGTCAAGCGGTACCCGGGCGTGACCGCGTTGGGCGGTGTGTCGCTTCAGATCCGCAGCGGCGAGGTCGTGGCGATTATCGGCGAGAACGGGGCCGGCAAGTCGACCTTGATGAAAATCCTCGGCGGTCTCGTGCTCCCCGACGAGGGCGAGATTCTGGTCGACGGTAAGCCGACGATCATCGATTCGGTGAACAAGGCCACCGCGCTGGGCATCGCGTTGATCCATCAGGAGCTCAACACGCTCGACAACATCGACGTGGCGGGAAACGTCTTTTTGGGCCGAGAGCCGTCACGTTTCGGTCTGATGGACCGGGCAAGAATGCGGTCGGAAGCGAGCGCCTTGCTCGAGCGGCTAGGGCTGCCCATATCGGTCGACACCCCTCTCGACAAGCTGTCTCTCGCTCAGAAGCAGATGGTGGAGATCGCCAAGGCGCTCTCCCAAAACGCTGGTGTGCTGATCATGGATGAGCCCACCTCGAGCCTCACGCTATCCGAGACCGACCAACTTCTTCGTATCGTGAAGGACCTTCGCGAGCGGGGTGTCGGCATCGCTTACATCTCTCATCGCCTCGGCGAAGTCACCCAGATCGCGGACCGGGTGGTGGCCCTTCGCGACGGCAAGAATGCGGGCGACCTGGCCAAGGATGAAATCACCCATGACAACATGGTTCGCCTGATGGTCGGGCGCGATCTCGATCGCATTCATCTCCCGGCTGCCGATTCGATCGGCGCGGACCGATTGATCGTACGCAAGCTGCGCACACAGCGCTATCCCGATTGCGAAGTGTCATTCGAGGTGAAAGCCGGCGAGATTTTTTGTTTGGCCGGGCTAGTTGGCGCGGGACGTTCGGAGGTCGTTCAAACGGTATTTGGAACCGACCCGGCGCTTGGCGGCGACGTGACACTCGATGGCGTAACGGTTGCTCTTGGACGGCCGAAGGCGGCGATCGCTTCCGGAATCTGCCTGGTACCCGAGGATCGACGAAGTGTGGGGCTGATCGTCGATTGGAGCGTCAAGACGAATATGACCCTGCCTGGATTGGCAAAGTACGCTCGGGGCGGACTGATCGACGGGAAGGCGGAGGCGGAGGCGGCCGCTGCCGAGTCGACCGCGCTCGGTGTGAAGACCCCGACGATTGAGGCGGCGGTCGCCAACTTGAGCGGCGGAAACCAGCAGAAGGTGGTGGTCGGCAAGTGGATGCTGCAAGACCCGAAGGTGCTGATCATGGATGAGCCGACACGCGGGGTGGACGTCGGCGCCAAGGCGGAGATCTATGAGCTCATGCGCCGGTTGACTTCCGCGGGCGTCGCGATCCTGATGGTCAGCAGCGACATGGAGGAAGTGCTGGGAGTGAGCGACCGCGTTGCGGTCATGCACGAGGGATCGATCACTGGCGTGCTGGATAACAAGGACTGTAGCGAGGAGGGGATTATGCGGCTGGCGGTGGGGAAGGGATCTTGAAGGCGCTGCTTCGGAAGGAGACGGGCCTGTTTGTGCTGTTGGTCGTGGTGTGCGCTTACACCGCGATTCGAAGTCCGAACTTTATCAGTTTGGCGAACATCGTCAACGAGTCGCGGCTCATCGGCATGTACGGCATTTTCAGCATCGGCCTCGGGATGGTGATCATCACCGGTGGCATCGATCTTTCCGTGGGCTCGATGTTCGCGCTCTTGGGGGTCGTGCTTGCGATGTTGCTCAATGCCGCCGACAACACCTGGCCATGGCCGTTCGCCTGGATGAACGGGCGATATCTGACGTGGCCTTTCGCGGTCGCCGCGACCATTGGCCTCGGAAGCCTCCTCGGGGCCTTCCACGGTTTCCTGATTACCCGTGTGAAACTGCAGCCGTTCATCGTGACCTTGTGCGGCTTGCTTCTTTATCGGGGGCTCGCCCGTTACATGGCGCAGGACGACGACAAAGGCTTTCACGAAGCGAAGGGGTTCGAGTTTCTCAAGAACTTTGCGAAGGGAGACGTCTTCGGCATTCCGATGCCGTTCGTGATGCTTATCGTGTTGAGCATCGTGATGTGGTTCGTGCTGCACCGCTCGGTGTACGGTCGCCACCTGCTTGCGGTGGGACGAAACGAGGAGGCAGCCCGGTACTCGGGAATCAACACGAAGCGGATCATTGCCGGGACGTACATCCTGTCGGGGTTCCTGGCGGCGATCGCGGGGATTTTGTTCGCGTTCGACACGAACTCGGTCTCGCCTTCCATGTCGGGCAACTTTTATGAGCTTTACGGCATCGCCGCCGCCGTCCTCGGCGGTTGTAGCCTGCGCGGCGGCGAGGGTTCCATCGTCGGCATCATCCTCGGCACGATCCTCCTGCAGATCCTGCAGAACCTGGTGAATATCCTTCACATCCCGAGTTCGCTGAACTTCGCCGTGATGGGGGCGGTCATTCTGCTGGGCGTGCTCGCCGATCAGCTATTGAGTAATCGAAGGAAGCCCCGGACGAGCGTTGAAGCGTTGAAGCGTTGAAGCGTTAGAGCGTTGGAGGGGGAGCGGTATTGCGGACCGGACTCATTCTTCCGACCTCCCTCGAACGCTATGACGCTCCAACGCTCATCTGCTGTGCATGTCCACAGCCTCGTTTTGCGCCGTTTGACGGTAACTTCTTGTTAACGGTATTAGGATCTCGGGAGATCCTTTAGGAAGTGAACCAGATGAGAGTCAGCTCAGTAAGGAGAATCGCAGTGGGCGCCTTGTGTGTATGCGCTTTGGGTGCGGCGGCTGTCGCCGGAGCAGCCAGCGGCCAAGGGAGAGGATCCTTCAATGGGTATGGCGTACGCCAAGTCGGCATCCCGTACTACGGGATCATCACCTCTCGGAGGAGGTCCGGGCCGACGTTTATCGTGCGTCCGTACGGGGTTCCCGAATACGTCAGCGGCCCCTTCGGCCCCGACGTGGTCGTCGGCCCGACGTGGATGTATAGCCGCAATTGGCGGTAGGGCACGAAAAAGCGTTGAAGCGCTCGAGGTTGACTGACCACACTTGGTCTTTCCTCGAACACTCTAACGCTTCAACGCTTTTTCGTGCCTCTCCCCTGTAAACAGAACCGGCCGCCCTTTCGGGCGGCCGTACTCGCTTAGAAGGAGGTTAGGCGAGATTCGTTTAGCGCCAGTGCCGGCCTCCCCAGTGGCCGCCGTGGATGTAGCCGCCACCGCCGCCGATCACGATGCCGAGACCGACAGACGGGCCGCCGTAGTAGGCCGGCGGAGCGTAGTAGCCAGGGCCGTAGTAGGCTGGGCCAACATACGCCGGGACTACAGGTGCGCCGATCGTGACTCCGAGGCCGAATCCGATACCGCCGCCGCCGTGGACGTATCCGCCGCCGCCGTGGTAATACCCACCTCTAAACCCATGGCCACCATGCCAGTCTGCGGCGGAGGCGATTCCCGCCGCGCCCACTACGCATGCACACAGGGCGCCTACTGCGATTCTTTTGATTGCGTTGGTTTTCATTTCTTTTTCTCCAGAATTCTTTTCTTTTCGACCTCCGCCTTTTTCGGATGGTCTTATCTATATAAACGCTTGGGCGGTCCCGGAGTTCGCCCGTGGAAGCTGAGGATGGGCACAGGAACAGAGAAGCGCTAGAGCGTTGAAGCGCTAAAGCGTTCGAGGGAACTAGAGAGTGGCGTGCGTTGGAGCGCTCGAGGGAAACTGACCGCGATCACTCGCCCTCGAACGCTGCAGCGCTCTAACGCTCCAGCACTTACCCTTTGAGCCCGGTGATCGCGATCCCCTGAATAAACAGCTTCTGCGTGAAGAAGAAGAGGATGATGACGGGAGCGATTACCATTGCGGAGGCGGCCATCAGGAGGTTCCAGGAGGTGCCTCCGTTTTGGCTTTGATAGAACTGCAGGCCGAGCGAAAGGGTGAAGGTCTTCTGGTCGAGCAAGTAGATGAGTGGCCCAAGGAAGTCGTTCCAGGCGCCCATGAACGAGAATAGGGCGACGACAGCCACGGCAGCCTTGCTGAGCGGCAGAACGATGCTTCGGAAAATCCGCCATTCGCTGGCGCCGTCGATCTTGGCGGCTTCGGTCAGTTCGAACGGGATCGTGCGAAAGAACTGGCGGAGCAGGAAGATGCTGAAGGCAGACCCGAACCAAGCCGGCACCCACAGCGGGCGGTAAGTTCCGATCCAGTCGAGGTGGCGGAACAGAGCGAACGTCGGGACCATCAGCACCGGGAAAGGCACCATCATCGTGGCGAGAGTGACTCCAAACGCCAAGTCTCGGCCCGGCCAACGGAGGCGGGCGAAAGAATACGCCACGATCGAATTGGAGGCGACCGTACCCGAGACGATCAGTGCGCAAAGCACGATCGAGTTTCGCGCGTACACCAAGAAAGGGTAGTAACCGACCGACTCATGCCCGTATTTGATCGCGTCCGTGAAATTGCTCCAGAGGAACTTGGACGGCATCCATTTGATCGGAATCGTCATCGTCTCGTCCAGCGGCTTGAGTGCGGTCAGGATCATCCAAGCGAATGGGAACAGAAAGACGGCAGAGAGCACGACGAGCGCGACTTGCACGAGGACTTTTTGGGCCGTAGCGACTTGGTGTTGACTCTTCATGTTTAGGTGCCCTGGTAGTGGACGTGCTTCTCGCTCATCCTCAGCGAACAGACTGTGAGCACGAGGATCATCAGGAACATGATCCAGCCCATCGCGCTGGCGTAGCCCATCTTGTGATAGCGGAACGCATTGTCATACAGATACACGGCATAGAAGTAGGTCGAGTGTTCAGGGGCGCCGTTCGGAAACATGATGTACGGCACGGTGAATACCTGCAGGGTGCCGATGATTCCCATGATCAAATTGAACAGGATGACCGGAGAGATCATGGGAAGCGTCACGTTCACCGTTTTCTGCCAGCTATTCGCCCCGTCCAGTTCGGATGCCTCGATCAATTGGGTGGGGACGTCCTGAAGTCCGGCGAGGTAGATCAGCATCGCATTCCCCACGCCCCACATTCCCATGAGGACCAATGATGGCTTCGACCAGTTAGGGTCACCCATCCAATTTGGACCGGTGATTCCGACCGTTTTGAGAATCGGGTTCAGGACGCCGTGCTCGCCGTTAAGGACCCACATCCAAAGGATTGCGAGCGAGACCTGGGGGACGAGGGACGGGATGAAGAAGAACGTCCGGTAGGCAGCCATGCCCTTTACCTTGGTGTTCAAAAGCATCGCCAAAATGATCGCAGTCGCCATTCCGGCAGGAAGAGCGATTACCGCGTAAATAAGGGTGTTCTTTAGCGTCTTCCAAAAAAGCTCGTCGTGAAGCAGAGCCTTGTAGTTGTCGAGCCCCACCCAGATCGGCGGCTTAAGCACCGAATAATCGCAGAAGCTGAAGTAGATAGAGGCGATCAGCGGATACGCCATGAACACGAGAAAACCAATCGCCCAAGGCGATGCAAAGATGAAACCAGCCCAAGCCTCGCGGCGACCGATGCGTTTCACTGCTCGCCTCGGAGGTGCAGGCGGTCAAGATACTGGTCCAAGATCGGCTGCATCCGACCTTGAACGTCGTCCAGCGCCTGTTTCGGCGTCTTCGTCATAAGCGTCACAGAGTCGAACGCGCTCGAAATTTCATCGTTGTACTGCGACCAGATGCCCAGTTTCGGCGTCGAAATGGTCGTTTTGCTATAAGCCATGTCAATGAACAGCTTGATATACGGATTTGGGTGGTGCTCGATGAATCCGGCGCTCACCTTCCGGAGCGGCGTGATTTTCTTCTGACCCAGGCATAGCATCTCCAATCCCTTTTGGGACTCCACGTATTGCAAAAATTTGAATGCCTCTGCTTGATGTTTTGCCCCGGTGGGAATGCAAAGAACGTCGAGATCGATGACTGTCGGATTGGGCAGATCCGGCCTTGCGGCAGGAAACGGCGCAGCCGCCCAATCTAGGGTTGGCGCGTACATGTGAATGAAGTTGTACATCCACACGCCTTGGATCTCCATCGCGTTCTGACTCATCATGAACGCGTTTTGCGGAGAGGAGAATTGCCCGAAGCCGCTCTTGAACGACTGCAGCGCACTGGCGCCCCACTTCTTCGAGAACGACTGGATCCACTCGAATGCCTTCACGTTATCCGGGCTGTTGATTGTGATCTTGTCCTTGCCGTCCCACAGTTTGCCGCCGAAGAACGGGCCCCACGCCCAGTTCCACCATCCAGGCTCGCCCGGCATAAATCCGGTTCGAATCACGTGGCCATTTGCGTCCCGTTTCGTCAATTTGTCGGCCATCGCGTCGAGTTCGTCAATGGTCTTTGGCGGCTTTTCGGGGTCGAGGCCCGCTTCCTTGAACAGCGCCCGGTTATAGTGCAGCGCCGTCGTTGCGGGTGTACTGGGCAAGGCGTAGAGGTGGCCTCGGACAACCCCGATATTCCAGTAGGCAGGGATGTAGTCTTCCTCTTTGATGCCGCCTGCCTTGCATAGGTCATCCAACTGAATCACCGCGTGGTTATCGGCGTACTGGGTGACGTTTGGTCCGTAAAGGCCAACCACGTCGGGCGGAATGCCGCCGGAGATCGCCATCAGCGTCTTGTCTTCGATGCCGCTGACGGAAAGGATATCGACCTGAATCTTGTCCTGGGACTTGTTGAATTCGTCGACGACGTGCTTCATCGCGTCAAATTCGAAAGCGGTCCATTTCTCCCAATATTTGACGTGGACCTTCCCATCGGGAGGCGGGGGGGCGGTGAGCTGTTCACTTTCAAAAAGGACACCCAGAACCGCAATCGCAAGAACGGGAATCGTGAAGGCACTTCGATCCACGCCCAGCAGTCTGAGTGATAAATCTGCGTTCGTCAAGCAATTTGGCTGCGGGGCGCAGAAAACCCGCTGATTCTTGCTAGCTTTTTCCGTTTTCGGTGCGTAGACGCTGATAAATTGAAGCTAAGAACACTCGGTAACTCCGGTTTGCAGGTCTCGGTCGTCGGTCTCGGCTGCAACAATTTCGGAGGGCGGATCGACCTTGAGGCGTCTCGTTTGGTCATCGACAAGGCGATCGACCTCGGCATCACCCTCTTCGACACCGCCGACGTATACGGCAACCGCGGGGGCTCCGAGACGATCATCGGCGAGGTTCTTGGCGAGCGTCGAAAGGACATCGTCCTCGCGACCAAGTTTCGGGCCGGGATGGACGACTCTGGGAAGCTTTCCGGCGCATCGCGGCGATACATCATGTCGGCGGTTGAGGCCAGCTTGACGCGGCTCAGGACCGACTGGATCGACCTGTATCAGCTTCACAGTCCCGACTCGAAGACGCCGCTTGAGGAGACCCTTCGAGCACTGGATGATTTGATTCACCAGGGAAAGGTGCGGTACATCGGTTGCTCGAACCTTCCCGCGTGGGAGGTTGCCGATGCCCACTGGATCTCCAAGACCGGCGGCCTGAACCGATTCATCTCATGCCAGGACGAGTACAGCCTGCTGGTGCGCGATGTCGAAGCTGAGTTGGTTCCCGCGACCAAGGCGTATGGGATGGGCATCTTGCCGTACTTCCCACTCGCCAGTGGCATGCTGACCGGCAAATACAAGCGCGACGTGATGCCCGAAGGCGCTCGCCTCACGACCACGCCGCGGCTGGCCGACCGGTACATGAACGAAAAGAACTGGGGCATCGTGGAGCGGCTCGAGGCCTTCGCCTCCGAACGCGGGCATACGATGCTCGAGCTTTCCTTCAGTTGGCTCGCCGCCCAGCCGACGGTCTCCAGCGTGATCGCCGGCGCGACGAAGCCGGGTCAGGTCGAGCAAAACGTGACTGCTGCCGACTGGGAGTTGAGTGCGTCGGAGCTCGAGGAGATCGGGAAGATTTTGGGGTGAGGCGCGGAGGACGATAGGCGCGGAGGGGAGAGGCGCGGAGGCGAGGAGGACGAGAGGCGCGGAGGGGAGAGGCGCGGAGGCGCGGAGGCGCGGAGGACGAGAGGCGCGGAGGACGAGTGGCGCGGAGGGGAGAGGCGATGCCCCGTTCCTCCGGAGGTCCGGTCCGGATCCGGACAATACTCCGTCACTCCAATTCTCCATCACTCCTCGCCTCTCGTCATCCGCCCCTCTCCCCCTCCGCGCCTGCGCGCCTCCTCGCCTCCGCGCCTCTCGTCCTCCGCGCCTCTCCCCCTCCCCTTCCGCGTGCCTTTTTTGCTCTCTCCAAGTCACGAATTCGTGGGAGTTGCCAAAAGACCTATCCCTCCGCTAAGATATGCGCATGCCTCGTGCACTTAACCGGTTAAGTTTGAAAGGAGGGTTTTTGTGCATAAGCTTGGGGTTGCTCGCCTTCTGTGCGAGCGGCTGCAAAGACCGGACGGAAGAGGTCGCGGGGAACTGGGATTGGGGGAATTACACCATCCACATGGACCCCGATCAAACTTGGGACGCCGTCGACAAGCGGAATACCGGCTTTGAAAAGATGGGCGGCTCGTGGAGCATCTCGGGAGACGACGTCTCGCTAAGCTACTCCGGCGGAGGCGATCCTAATGGCTTCGGATCTGAATTCACACTCAGCCCCGATGGCCATCAACTGGCGGCGAGCAGCGCTGCGGTCGGCGCCATGGTAAAAGAGTGACGTCTCACTTTGGCTCATCGCGGCCGCCTTCGCGTGTACCTGGCACCGCATTTTGAATTAGGACCTCTCCGATATGAACTTTGAGCAGGTCGAGTCGACCGATCGTCGCCAAGTTAGATATCGGCGAGGTATTGCTGACCGTGAGCATAGCCGATATCTTGGGCTAGCTCATCTTCACCGTCCTGCCTCGGTATCCCCCGAGCAGCGAGGAGCTCTGCCAGTGCATACCTGCTGAAACCCGCCAGATCGCTCGCTTTTCCGAAGGAGACGATTCCTTGGGTGTATGGAGCAACTGCCAACTCCGATCGTAACCGAGGCTCCACTTCGTTCGAAGGTAGGCGAAAATTCGCGGCTACCGATTCTGGAATATCGAGATGGATCGTCATGAGTTGATTCCTAACGAGGCTTCTTCCATTCCACGCCAACCGTTCGCCCGGACCTCGCAGCGTGAAGAAGGCAACAAACCCGCGAGAGAGCGTTCCTTGGCCCGAATTCATTCGTCCTGTACAGAGAACCATGCTCCGCTGTTTTGAGTTTCTTCTAGCCATCGCCCTGTTCGGCCCGGCAACCCAGCCGAAGAGCGCCCCTCTCAAGACGCATATCTACCCGTCACCCGATAGCCGACTTCGCGCTGTGTTCCATTTGGCGGAAAAGACGGGCGGGGACGATGTGCTCACTATTTCAACCTCGAGCGGGAAGAGAATTTCCTGGCAATCTTTCTCGTCGGACGAGAATCATGGCCGATTGTTCGTCCGCGGATCGTGGACCCCCGATTCCCAGTTCTTCGTTTGGAGCATGGAGAACGCGGGCGGGCACTCGCCTTGGAACTGGCCCACCTTTTTCTTCAGCAGGCGATCTAGGATGATCTCGCAGCTTGATCGGTACGTAGGTGGAATCACATCTTCGGATTTCACAATCAGGGCGCCCGACGTGGTTCAAGGCACGCGCCTGGAAAGGAAAACGGGCAAATCCGTCGGGTTTTCGGTGCATCTAAGCAAACTGAAGCACGAACTCTGAAGTCGACCAACTCTTTGAGAGGGCTCGATCGATCTGTCTTGTCCTTCCGAATGCCGCGGAGCGGCTTCGCCAGGTAAACCCAAACAATGGCGCGCTTAAAAATCACCGTTTGGTGCATTGCGCTGGCGTGCGCCTATGGCATCGTGCATGACCAGATCACGGCGCGGGTTTGCCTTCCTTACTTCACGGAGTTTCATCCGCCGCTCGGCGTGGGAGACGATCCAACGATCGTAGCCTTGTGTTGGGGAATCCTGGCTACGTGGTGGGTTGGGGCGATTCTCGGGTACGTGCTGGCGCTCGCGTGTACGCTGGGCGATCGCCCGCGGCTGACGATCCGAGAAGTTCGGAAATCCTTGGCCACCCTCTTTGGCTTTATGGCAGCGAGTGCCATCGTGTCCGGATTAATCGGCTACCGCGATGGAGCCCCGATCGCAAAATTCATGTACCCATCCGTCGCCAACCTTCCGCCGAAGCTTCAGGCCGGTTTTGCCGCCGACATGTTCGCCCACAACGTTAGCTACGCTGTCGGGTTTTTCGGGGCCTTTGTAGTC
>Ga0206874_1188_pt1 | contig 15603 bp, 13 predicted proteins | sample Alteio_BWOrgCont_12_FD_152629 | JGI IMG/M metagenome (GOLD analysis project Ga0206874, IMG submission 152629) | Enriched cells from forest soil in Barre Woods Harvard Forest LTER site, Petersham, Massachusetts, United States -... | ecosystem: Environmental > Terrestrial > Soil > Temperate forest >...
GGTGAACTTCAAAGATGTCCATGTACTCGATTCCCGTGCGCTGGCTTCCCAAAAGCTACCGAATCAATGGGAAGCCCACAATATGCATATTTTTACGACGCAAAACAAGCCACCATAAACATACTCGCTTGTTTAGCTGAATGGGCCCGAAACCTAAAAAAAGGATTAAGCCCAAGGCCTAGTCCTTTTCTGAAACCATCAATTCCAGACCAGCATCTTGTCCTGAGCGACAGTAAACGCCCTGGCCTTGGTCTGATACGAACCACCGAACCAAGTTGTAGCAAGCCGCTGATTCTCATTCTGTCGGCTCTTGCGATGATCCTGCCATTCTGTAACCCCATTGAGGGCGGCCCAGAGGGTCCCGGCAACACCAGGCATCCGATTACCCCTGCCTTGATCGAAGAAGAATTCACTCCAATTCCGATCACGCTGCACCAGTACCATCTTGTCCGGCTCCTTTGAGTCCGGGTAAACAGTGGCCAGGTATTCAGTGAGCCGGTTGGTGTTCATCTTTACCCTGCTCATGGCTTGGAATGATTGCTCCATGTCGTCGAACCGTTCGTTGATGAGACCGAGCATTTGATGAGCCTGTTCCAACTTGCTGCGAACGTCGGCATGGTGAACGACCCGCCAAACACTGCCTTCATTAAGAGCAAGGGTCAGCGTATTTTGGCAGACGACTCGTACGGGGGTGAATTTGATCTGAACCGAAGATTTGCCGTTATGGGAGTTTGAGAGCAGGAGGTATTTTTCAGTGATGTCATCTTTTGCGACTCTGATATGGCCGGGTAGCTTGGCCAGAATCCAAACCCGCTCTCCCTGACCAAGAGCGCCGGCAGTATGATAAATGGCGGCGTTCTGACCAACGATAGGGTCAAAGAACGAAAAAGCCTGACGGTTTTGTAGAGGCGTGTATTCATTGCTCACCACTCCCAACACCGGATCTGTCTTTTGAATGAGGTCACCAGTTCTTCGGACCACTGCGAACCGGTCTGGAACTGGAATGCGTTTGGAGCCGGCGAAAAGGGGAAGCTTGACCACCTTCCAATCTAGTTTCGCGGCTTCAATGGCTTCCTGGGCTGTGGCTGGTTTGTCGAGTTTGGTACCGAGACCATGCCAGGGGACTTCGTTGATGTAGAACATGGAAGCCTGGCCATTCTGTATGAGCAAATTTGCAGACATGATTTTTCCTTTGGTTGAAATGAAAAATGCGCTCCCTAGTTTAAGGAGCGCATTTTATGTTTAGGTTTGAAGGTCAGTTTTTTTGGCTGACTTGCTTGATGAGTTGGGCCAGTTCGTTGATGTGGGCAGGTAGTTGAGTCTGACCAGCGGCTTCCAACTGCTCAAAGTTCGGAAACTCGGTGATGGCGGATTCAACCCCATCACCTAGCACGTTCTTAAGCGCCCCACCAAAAGCCGCGATCATCTGGTTCCAACTGCCGATCTCCTTGACCAGCGCCTCAACATTCCGGTTTTCCCAGAACTTGCCTTCATCGTGGACTTCATGCAAACAACCCAGTTCCTTTGCCTTGTCCATCAGAGCAACGACAGCGAGATGACAGCGCAGGAAGTTGGCAATTCCTCCACAGTCAGGATTGCTGGCATACTGGGTCTTGCAGAACGAACTGCACCGCCAGCCCGACATTTTGGTTTTGATGGTGCCGTAGTTGGGACTGAAGATTTCGGCTGGGTACTGACAGAAGCCGATGTTGGATTCTTCACAGCCATCACCAGGCCAGGCAGTGAACGCCAGCATTTTGGTAGGGTTGACGCTGAGGTATGAACTGCCTGTCATGCCGTTGGACATTTTGTGCGAGTCCTTGATCTGCACCGAGCCCTGGGCCTGGCACAACAACCAGCGCAACGGGTCTTCCTTGTCACGCAGGTCGAAGTCACACTCTTTACCAGACAACTCCACGATGTCGCCAATCTCTTTTAAGGGCAGATCGTGGGCAGCCTGGTGCAAAGACGTGACGAGCTTACGGGCCTTGGCTTCAGTGCCTTTAGCGCGCAATGAATAATGAATCGTGAGCCCCATACTTCTCCTTTCAGTTTACAAGGTTTCGGATTAACAGGCCATCTTGCTTAACCACTCGTGAGTCGTCATGGTCTCGATCTCGGTCTGGGTGATTAACGCCGCCCCACCTCCAAAAGCGTCGGTCCGGGGTTTGCTGCAATCATGGCTCCATTCAAAAGCCACGGCCGGAGCAAAATCGAACTTCTGCAATAGATGCTGGATAAACGCGCACGCTAATTCCTGGCCGCCATACTGTGAATGCAACCAGAGACCGTCGGGAGTGGTTACGGTTTCAAACGTCCAGCCTTCGATCTCGTCAGCCAGGTCTTCAGGGAATGTGCTGGGCAACGGTTCATCATCGCAACGGTGGTGGTCGGCTTGATTAGCCAGTTCAACCGCATATTCCTGCTGTTTCTTGGTCAGCGGCAGGAGGACGCTGAAATTGGTAAAATAGTCTGCCATAGTTCCTTTCATTTACGTTTTTGGTATTCGCTGTAGATCCGCCAAGCCACCATCCCAATCACTGCCCATATTAAAAAGGGCACTATCATCTGAAGAATCCAGGATGCGATGATGGCCAGAACCGCGTATCCGATGAGTTTTTCCACGTATTTTTCATCCATGCGGTCTCCTTTCGTAGATGGGAAGGGCCGGACACCATGAAAGATGCCCGGCCCTGGTTGAGAGAACGCGAACTAGATGGTCACGTCCTGGATTTTCCGCAGCTTCGCCCGGACAGCTTCGATCTCCTTGTCCGTGGTTTTCCTCTCCTTCTTGGCCAGCTTGATGAGGTCGCCAACCGTAGCCAGACCATGGACCGCGTTCTTGAGGCTGTCCTTGATCTGGTCGACTTGGGTGATGAGCTTGCTGAACGCTGAGTCGGATTCAGCGGGCGGGGTTGTTGATGGCGGGTTGTTTTTGGCGGTTCGGGGCATGGTTTTCCTTTCAGGTTTTGCTTCAGCCTGGGGCTTGGGCAGGGTTGTGGGTTGCGGAGGTGAGGCAGGTTTAGCTGTCCCCGTTTGTGTAGTTGCTCCCTGTAAACGGACTGGCATGACGACCAGACGTTTGCCAGGTCGAAGGAACAGCAACGGTTCGAGTTCAGTGTGGATGCGGATTTCGTTCAGACCACACCGTAGGGCCGTTTGCAGGTACTCACGGTTCAAGGCCGTGGTGATGGGTTTGCCGGTGATTTTGACATCAGCAATCTCAGCACTGGTAAACTCCTTGTCGTCCTTGTTCCGGCCTTCCAAATGCATTGCCTTGATGCCTACACGAAGCTGGATGGTGCGATTTTCCGTGTCATCGCCGGGCAGTTTCGAGGACAGGTTGAGCATTTGTTTGATAGCCGCTTCGCTCAACTCGATCTTCGTCCAGGTCTCCGTGTCTTTGGGCACTACCTGACGCCAGTTCGGGAAGTTACCGTCAATCTGCTTCACGACACAGTCCCAGCGTGGCGTGGTGAGCTTGACCCAGCCTGAGTTGCTCTTGTCCGTCTTCACCGCCATCTCGCATTCACCGATCAGAAAGCCGGACCACTCCAGGAACTTCTGCCGGGAAAGGTTGACGGATTGCTTGAGGTCGAACTTGAACGTGTTGGCGGCGAAAAGACACCGACCATTGGTGCTGACGATGGTGTGACACTTCGGTTCCTTCACATCGAGATACGCGCCTTGCAGCACATAACGCGAGCTGTCCTGGCTACTCGACTCAAACGCCTGTCGCAAGCATTCACCGAAGTTTTCCGGCATCTTGCAGCCAGCTTCAGCGACCTTGGGCAGGGGCGGGAACTCAGCCGGGGAGAGCGTAGCCACCGACTGCTCCAACGAACTACCGGCGACTTGATAACGGAGCTTTGCCTTGAGCTTGGCTTCAGGGATGACAACGACATCACTGCCTTTGCCAGTGTTTTTCAACTGCTCAAATGGGAGCAGCACATCCAGCGGTTCCCCTGGCTGCGACTGTTCGAGGTGGTAGCTGACGAACACATCAAGGTCCGTGGCAGATAGGCTGACACAACCATCCTGATTACGGGTGAGCCTGACCGATTGCAGGACAGGCAGGGTTGATTTGCGAGAGACAACTTTGCTGAGGCCGGGCAGAGCTTGTTTCAGGTCTGCGGCTGGGAGGGTGATTTGATTCATGGAATTCCTTTGGTTGTGGTTTAAATGGAAAGCCGCCAGCCCAATACAGGACTGGCGGCAGTTTGTTGCCAATTGGCGACAATCAGACCAATTGGTCTGATGCTACTTGATGGTCTTGCCCACTGATGGATGCCGGTGGACCTGGTCGCGGATGTAGTTCTTTAGCTGGGCTTCGCAGCGGTCGTAGAACTCTTTACCGACCCTGGTGAACTTGTGCGCCCGGCTTTGAGCCATCTGAAGGGCAAACTCCTTCACTTTACGGCGGTTGATCATCATTCCGAGTCCTCCGCTTTAAACTTCAGTTGCGAGGTGAGGCATTCGCCGTCATCCACGTCATCGCGTGGACCGAGGTAAACCGGCTGATACAACACCCCGCTCTCCTTGAACGCATACAGATACCGGACTTCGACAACCTGGCCAGCTTGGGGGATTTTGTGATTGGCTGGGATCGTGACGTTGCCGCAGGTAACCCAGCCATCCTGACTCAGCAATTGCAGTGCGACACTGCGTTGCCGGTTGACCCTGGCCACAACGGCTGACAATGTGGCCACGAACTTGTGTTTCAACTGCGAACCGCCTGAATTGGGTTTGCCTGCGGTGTAAGGGGCATGGAGTTGTTTGAAGACAAGGCCCTCCCTGCGACCTTTCTTGAGGTTGCCCAGCATCTCGTATTTGTGTTGGGTAGTGAAGGCCGTCTCCGTGAACTTGATGACCGTTTGCTGGGTGCCGCACAGGAGATTGAGCAAAGCTGCCAACCTTTCACGAAAAGGCCAGTCCCGAATATCCACACCGTCCAGTACCAGCAGATCGAAGGCGTAGTAGTTGTCGGCGATGCTTTCACCGTCCAACACACAGTCACCGTCAAACTGCCGGACTACTTGAAACAGGGCTTCCGGTAATCCGACCAGATTGCCCTTCTTGTTGATGCCGTTGATGGCTGCACCTTCCTTCCTGACCAGCATCCGCCGGCCGTCGAACTTCTCCTGGGCGCAGAAGTTGTCATCGTCCACCAAGTCCAGGACCTGCTTTTCCTCGATGGTGTTGAGAAGCTGAGGGAGTATGCCGGAGGGTTGCTTGTTGGTGTGCTGGTAAGGAGTGCCGCCTTCGCCTTCAGTGTAGCCTTTGCCCTTTTTCTCCTTCACCAGCTTTTCGAAGATGCGTTTGGCATCGTCGTAATCCACCGGCACATTGGTCTTGGTGCCAGTATTGAGGGTTCCTCCCCGACGACCATAGGCGAAGTTGACGACGAAGCGTTCACCAGCTTGCTCAATGGCGCACTGGTAAATTTTGTCGGATGAACCTTCACGGTAATAGAGGGTGGTTTGTGGGAGTTCTGTGAGTGTTTGCATTTTGATTTATTGTTGATGGTTGATTCGGTTTTGGGGGTGTTATTAGGCAGATGGGGTTGGAGCGTCGGCGGATTGAAGTTGAAGCACGCCCGGAGACATGCATACGACGTGGACATGGCTGCCTGGCTTGAATCCAGCCCGTTCCAGCCAGCGACCTATCAAGCGGATCTTGGGCTTGAGGAGGCCTTTCCCACTGTCGCCATGCTCTTCGATCTTCAGTCTGCGAATTGCCGTAGTGGTTGATTCGTTTGGTTGCATAAAGAAAAGGTCGGACGCTCTGGTAAGGAGCATCCGGCCGTTGATGAATGTGGTTGGGTTACTTTCGGATGGTGAGGATGTCGCGATGAACAAACCGCGCCACCTCCCGTTTAGTCATCTTCCTGCCCAACACCCGGTCTTCAATGTGGGTGGTCAGATCCTCCCACTTGATGCCGTATTGAGCGTTGTGCTGGTTTAGCAGGGTTTGGAGAACGCTAATGGCTTCGAGGTCAGTCAAGGCCACCTCACGTTCGTTGGCGGCCCTGTGCACGTCCTCCGTTTCCCAGACCAAGGCCATCCTCGTGTGCCAGTAGCGTTTGAGGATGACCTTGGCCTTTTGTGGATCTCTGAGCACGGGTTTGAGCCTCCGCACCATGTCGTCAATGTGATGTTCGTGCATGGTCAGCTCCATTTCTGGCACTCATGCCGGAATTCACAGCCGGCACATTGCATACCGACGGCCGGAACGAAGTCTTCTCGGTCGAGGCCATTCACATAGCTCTCCATGACTCTGAATAGTCGATTCCGTTGATATTCCATCATCGGTCCAGCCTCAGTGATGACGATTTTGGGGACTTTGGTTTTGACGAGATGATGTAATTCCCGGCCAGCTTCACGTTTACCAGTGCTTTCCCTATACAGCACAGAGTAGCAGTCGAGTTGCAGGCCATTTTGATGCAGGGCCATGTCGTTGTCCGGCGTTTTACCAGTAGATTTGAAGTCCACGATCTTCCCGCCTGACCTGACCAGATCCAGCACCCCGATGAGCGTAGGCAGACCATGTATGCTCAGGTCCGCCTCTACCGGCACTTCCACGGCTTCTGGCAGTTCGTTGGGTTTGATGGGAGTGTCAGTGAAGTATTTCTCCAACACTGCCCAGGCCGAGGTCTTTTGGTCAGGCTCTTCGCGTTCCCAATCAATCTGGCCTTGATCCTGCCAGCCTGCATCGAACACTTGCCGGAGCTTGGTGATCTCGAACGGTTGCTTTCTCCATCTTGCCATGTTCCATTGCTGAAGCACTAAATGCACAACTGACCCATAATGTAGCGCCGGGGTCTTGGGCTTGGTGATCTTGAGGATGTAGCGGAAGAAGAACTTGAGCCTGCATTGGAGCCAGCAGTTGAGCCGGGATGCAGAGACGGTCTTCTGCAACATCTGAACTGGCGTGGGCTCCTTTGAACCCACGCCGCTCTCGACCAGCGCAATCATCGTCCACCTGCTTTCTGGAACCGCTGGCCCCGAGGTCTGCTCTGACCAGTCTGTTCGAGCAGTTCTTTGATGAGACCAGACGCTTCCAGCTTGTTGAGCTGTTTGACACCCTTGCTGAAGCGGTCCTGAGCGAGCTGTTCGACCTTGGTTTTGTCCAGCTTGTGCTCGTCCGTGATTTTGATGATCAGGTCGCGCTGTTTATCGGAGCACGCCCATTTGTCATCCTCGGGCTTGTGGTGACCGTTGCCGTTGCCATTACTGCGACCGTTCCCGTTGGTCTTGGCCGGCGTTGATTCACCGGGGAGGAAGCCGGTTTGCTGAAGTTCACGGTCGACACATTCCTGCATCAAGCCGTGGAGCTCCTGGCTTTTGGCTGATACCTGCGACACGTCTGACACCTCTGCTCGGAGGGTGAGGCTGTATTGATGGGATGAATAGCCAGGAAGTCCCAGCTTTTTAGAATAATTTGCTTCGATGATGAGGGCCATAATGAGTCCTTTCTTGTTTGGTTTTGTGGTTTAAGTGAGGGAGTGAAATGAAGAAGACGGGAGGGGATGGATGAATTGACTGCGGAAAGGCAATCAACTACCCATCCCCTCCCGTCCAAAATCGAAAACGAACCCGTGATCTTAAAGACCAAGTCTCGGATTCAAATTATTATACCCGCAGACAAGAAAATTAGGCGGGCACGGGGAGGGGTATTGTCGAACGGTCGTATGACGTTACCATCTGGCTGCACAGATAAGCAACAACTAGGACCATCTAGTCACACCAGTGCGGCACAGACCACGAGGCATTCGGAGTATTTGGGCGCATTCACTCACAGCTTGCTTTTGAGCACAAACCACTTCTGCTCGCCACCCGGCGTTATAATATCCCCCTCGCGATTAAAATGAAAAAAAGCGCAATGACAAATAATATGACGTATATTAATTTTAGTTGCGATTTCTTGCTCACGTATTTTGGATCGCGTGATAGGAGTCCAATCGGATCTTTCAATTGCTCTCGGAGACTGTAGTGAATTACAATAGTCAAACCACACTTCGGGCAAGTCGTTTCTTGCCCCTCACGCAGAGCTTCACCCAATTGATGACCACATTTAGGACAACACTTCATTTGCAGCAACCTACATTATCAGAATTTATCAATATATAATTACACATCCACACACCACCCCCAAGACCAATTCCAACACCCGGCGCTCCGACTCTACCGTCAGGACTAACGCTACCACCTGCAGATCCAACCCCCAGTCCTCCCCCGGCTTCTATGAACCATCCCCCGAAACCATTGGGACAATTCTTACCACCGACACCTTGCTGAATGCCAGTAGTAGCAGACGCACCCAAATATAGTCCAACACAGTACTTCTTAAACGTCGCCTTTATCTTATTATTGCTGCTATCGCAGCACGTTATTACACTTACTCCACCGCCGACCCCCGCGCCACCGCTGGCATCAGTCATGCTTCCCGAAGGTAATAGGTCCGATGGGTTACTGTTATGCGGTCGCGGGCCATAGGGATTTATTGGATGATCGGGCGGGGTACCCATGGGAGGAGTTGGGCGTGGGCCATAAGATTTCCTTCCATCGGTGTCAACTTGATTGACAGGATCGTTATCACAGTATACGTATAGATTATCGCCGTCACCTCCTTCTCCTAGGGGATCCCTGTTTAGCCACCGTTGCTGCGATGGATCATAATACCTATAAAGATAATAAATAAGTCCAGAATTTGGATGACACTCCTTCGAGGCAAAACGGTAAAGGTTTGTATCGGCTAATATTCCAGATTTCGAAAGTAAATTGCCGTAAGGGTCATATAAATACTTTGCAACAATAAGCTGATTCGTATCAATTAGACAGGTAACATTGCCATCTCCATCGGCATGATAAAACACAGGCCCGTTAGTTCCCGTATCAGTTCGGGCCAACAAGCCGCAGGCCCCTCCTGCACCCCATAATGATCCGGATAAATCCAATCCGCGCGTGTATGTTACATCCGTAACATTATTATTATCACGCTCCTGTATTACATAATTCCCATCGTACACATACCGAGTAACAGAATTTGTCAGCCAAGCGCTGCCATTCCATGTAGATTCGGTCCGCATTCGACGCCGCATCCTCCCATCATATGCAAATTGAGTCATCCATGCGTTTGTCACCTCCACTTGAATCAACTGGTTTTCATCATCATATTTGTAAGCCATTAGTCCGTCGTACAGCAAATTGCCATTGAGATCGTAGTTGAAGCTGTTGGTGGCCGGAAGGTTCGCCACAATAGTATTCGTACAAACGTTCCCAGAACCGTCCTGCCCGACGGCTATAAATGTATTCCCCCCGTTGGTTAGCACGAAGCCAGTTGCGGCATACGTGTAATCCTGATAGATATTTGCACCGGCCGCGTTCACCGTTACATTTGTCGCCCTCGTCGTCGTGTTGCCAGCCACCGTGAACGTCCCGCTACGCGTTGCTGTTGTTAATTCGTTTAGTGTATTCACATTAAACATCTGTACAAACCCGTCATTCGTACGATAATTTAAGTTCCCTGCCGCATCATACGCGTAACCCATCTGTTCCTGCAAGCGGTTTACACTACCCCCAGCCTCAGTTCCCGTGGCTGTCGTTAATTGTCCGATGTTGTCATACGCTAAAGCCAATACGGAACTGGAAATGGCCTCGTTGCGGATGACGTTGGTTCGCTCTCCTGCAAGATCATCATAATAAGTATAGCCGTCGAAGAATGTGCTACCTGTCCCTTCCAGATATGTTCCGTTCAGTCGGGCCACCAAGTCATAGCTGTTAACAATTTGCGCGCCATTTGGCAGGCTAATGCCATATACTAACGGCGAGGCGTCAGACGCGTATCGGTACCCGAACGAACCGATACTTGTAACTATATTTGTCAGGCGCCTCGAACTATCATATTCGTAGCCGTTTGTCCAGGTCAATCCGCTGGACTGCTGAACAGCCAACCCCATGCGTAAACGATTTGCATAAATGTAGCTGATTTGGCTATTTGGCCATGGCCCCCACTCACTTAACATTTGCCCCGCCGCATCATATGTATATATGTTCGTCCCAATACCATCTACTGTGTTAGTCAGTCGGTTCAAGGCATCATATTGCATGACAATATTACTGGATGTGGTATAGATAACATTTGTTAGGTTTCCAACTGCATCATAGCGATATTGCGTGGTCATTTTTGCCGGAGTCCATCTATTTGTTAGCCGATTGTCCGCATCATACCCGCATATGAATATATTAGTTCCTAGATTGTCCTGCTTATTCGTGACTCTCCCATATATATCATAATTCCACGTCGTAACATTGTTGTTACCATTCGTGATTGCCAGTAAATCACCAATACCGTCGTGACTAAAGTACGTTACATGATTATTGGAATTTGTCTCGGATGTTTCACGCCGCTCCGCGTCATAGCCATATAGAGTCGCGCGTCCAATTTGATTTGTATAGGCAACTAGACCATTCGGAGAATATGCATATAGCTCCGTACCACCATCGGGATATTTGCGCGAGAGCATGCGGCCAAGATTGTCATATGTAATGGCTACTGAAACTCCGTTCGCATCGACTGTATTGGTTTTTCTATCATTTATATCATATTTAAATGCAGTTAGTAGTCCCATGGTATTGCTGATTGTCGTAATCATACCCTGATTATTGTAGCTGTATACCGTACTTGCACCGCTGCTGTCTGCCTTTTGAGTCAGCTGTTTGATTGAATTGTATGTATTTGTTACTGAATAGCCGTCCGGGTATAATATAGATACCAGATTTCCTTGTTGGTCATATATGAACTGCGTGACCTGATTCAAAGCATTAGTGATATAGTCTAGGGCTCCACATTCGCAATAGCCATAACCAGTCGTCCTGCCGAGCGCATCGACAGAGGATAATTTCTGCCTTATGGCATTATATGCATATGAATTCGTATATCCCATCCGGTCTATTACTTGGATCAAATCCAAATTACTGTAAACGCAGGAAATTGAAGTACCGTCCGGGTACGCGATATTGGTGAGCCGTTGTAAATTATCCCAGCTATTGGTGACTGTTAACCCGCGCTCATCAGTATGAATCAGAACAAGCAGATTCGTGTAAGTATATGCATTTGTATTAAAATAGGTGGTACTGCCATCAACGATCGAGTAGTCGTATCTATTGGTCAGAAGGCCAATTCCATTATAGAGATTCGTTCTAATCAGACCAGTTGGAAATGTAATCCCGTTCAGCTGCTGATCGGAATTGTACGAATAGCTGGTCACATCGCTGACTGCATTGGTCATAAACAGTACATTGTGATATGAATCATACCCATAGGCCGCGTTGGTCACCCCATCCGGGCCGATGGCTTGGAGCAGGTCGGCGCCATTTGACGCATATATGTAAACATTGGTTCGCATTAAGACGGTGCCGTTGACCGAATAGCTACTAACAATATTTGTCTTGTTGCCAAATGAGTCCGTCTGATTCGATTGAATCCAGTCCGTACCGTCTGGAAGCACCTTTATCTCCAAAGATGGAAAAGCTGAAGAACCTTGAACAATGTCAGAGGTCTTGCCAGGGTAATTGTACCACGTCATCTTCCCTGCGTTGACTCCGTCTTGGCTAAAATCTCGTTCCATAGACAATGTATATCCTGTGCCACCATCCGGTGTATGATACCAATGACGCAATTGGGCCCTGACCATGTTGTTCGTCATGTCATTCGTTTTCCATGAATCCATGTTGGGATTTGCCAATGGGTCAATTGTCAGATTTGCATATTGTTCTCTACCAAAATAGTAGCTATTTCGATAATACATGTAGTTCTGATTATCAAGAGTACTCCCTGCATCAGATAGAAACATGGCTGGCACATTACTGGGATCAGAATACGAAGCAGGAATGCCGAACGGGGTGCTGTCATTATAAAATGCGAACATTTGATGGCTTCCATTCGGCTCAGTGACAATGATGCCATAATCAGGATCGCCATCGGGGTCACTCAGATAGGTGAAAATATTTGTCCCATAGGGCGTCACCAGATTGGTCAATTCATTAAACCCGTTGACATTGCCATATATAAAGGAACTCGACATTCCTGCGACGTCCGCGACATTGGTCAGCGTTCCGTTTTCATCGTAAAAAAAATGATTGGTGCGTCCATAGGGGTCAACCACTTGGCTGATGAGGTTCGTATCCAGCAAAGGGTCATTGATGTAATTGATCGTGTTAGTTTTGCCATCCGCGTCCACGACATAAAGTAAGCGAACAACAAAATTGGTAGGGGCTTCAGATCCGTCATAGACAAATGTTATCGCATGTCCTTGTGGATCTGTGCTTTGAGTTAGATACGCTTGTTCGGCGTTCGTTTGGGAATCGGTCCGAATAAACCCATAAACCTCTTTTGCCCCCGAAGGATATAGTACGTCGCATTCGACCAAGGCACCGCTAGAGTTCGTTACCTGCTGCATCCGATTATTGGAATAGTATTCGAGGGTATGTCCATCCGGTGTATACGTTGTCTGACCACCCCCGCCTGGGTAAAGTGTTACTGTTACTGATGAAGGATTCGCAGAAGGCAATCCTCCGCCCGTTACGTCAGACAATCCATTGCCTACATCAATATAGCTAAGCCAAGAATGCCTCCACTTGGGGCCCAAACCAAAAACGTTTAGATTGTCTGGCGTATGCGAAAGGTCGACATGATCTTCTGACCAATAATATATTTTTCCAGAAACCCTCTTGCCTTTGGCTGGCTGGTATCCTAGAGGCTCGTCAATCAACCACAATTCGATGGCAGGTTCGGATACCTGCCAAATAGGCATACCGGAACATGACGAGCAGTTATTATTCGTAGAGCATGGTGGTTTGGGGGGTGGGGGGATGTGAGTTGTTTGTCCTTTTCCGTGAATCTGGGCCATTTCGATTGGTTTTAGGCGCTCCCAATTGTCATCCATCTTGTTTGCCGGAATTAGAAATTCACCGCTACATTCGGCATTAATGGCATCCGCAGTCACCCACTTGCCCAGATGAAATGTGGGGTCCATGACTTTGTATTGATTCCCATTCTGGGCTACAATGGCGGCGTAGTGATTTTGTTTCCAATGGACCACTGACGGGACAATCAATTCATTGCCTGAAATCCGTCGGGCGGCAAGAAAATCCAGATGATTCTCAGATGCTATTTTTTCCAATGCGGCCATTGAAAACCCCCCATCTGGCGATGGAAGACTCCAAATGTTTACGAAGCCATTTGTCTCATATAGAGCATGTGCCATTGCACTGAGGGCATAACTGCCGCATCGGTAGGAAGTCTCCGGATGATTCACCATAGCCCGGTAAAAACCCTCGGCCTGCCCATACATGGTCTGCCACGGCTCCGCCAATCTGCGGTTTTTTGTCTCATCCAACAATGTTTTGACGGTATCGGTTCGCCCCAAGCTCGAAAGCAAATGCAATTGGTTGGCCAAGCTGTAATCCGCGACCTTCTTCGCCGATTTGTCGGTCGCATCCTTCGTGGCATTCCATGCTGCCTGCCAATTATCTAAGGCCAGGGTGAAATAGCCATTTTCCCGATAATACTTGCCCAGATTGGCTTGCAAAGAAGGTATCCAAGGTGAATCTGGATGGGCTTTGATGAACGCCTCCAATCCATCTACGGCTTCGCTCGTGTTCTTGAGCCGGCCCACTCCAAACGCATCCCATAGGGCTTCCGATTCGGCAGGGATAGGCGGTGTCTGGCCCACCCACACCAAGGGTTCTTCGAAGAAACGTGCGCGCAATAACTGTGCGGTATAGTCCGTTGTCCCTGTCTGGCTGGCGCGGGCCAGTCCGGCCAATGTCATGGACAGGAGTAGCACAAGCAGGATGGTATATTCACGCAAGGAGATGTTTATCTTGGGTTTCATGGGATTGAATTTTTATTCCAATTTGGGGAAATCAGTTTTCAGGGTGAACTGTTCTCACGGAATACTCGAAAGGCCACTGGGACGGGTAATGTATATTTGGAACGCGCCTGGAGCCACGGGCGCCAGCGGATTCTGGCCGTGATTGTATTGCCAACCATCGGGAATCCCATCTCCATTGGAATCGGGATTATACGGATCGGTCCCGATCTCGTTTTCAATAATGTTGGGAAGGCCATCCAGATCGGAATCCAGCGCGGCATCGGCCTCGTAATTGGAGGAAATGTCTGAAGATGCTAACGGGTAATTGAACGTGTCCAATTCATCGAAGACACCTTTGGCCTGGTTATACCCGTTGCAATCGCTGCCAATGCAGAAACCATTGGCCCTTTCGGCGAGATTGGGGAAATAATTTATGCCGGAGACAATTGTGCCCAATCCGTTGGTACCCACTTGTGCACCGTCAATATACAACGCCGAACTTGAAGGTGTATAGGTCAGAACGATCTGATGCCAGATGTTTGAAGCCCAACTGATGGGGACCGTCAAATTGGTCTGGGCCAGACCCACATGAAAAGGATCACCGCTCTGAGAGCCAAACATAAGTTGCGTCCCATCAGAACTCAGATAGAGCGACCACCATCCACTGGTATTTGTCTGCTGCCCCATTTCAATCAGCCGGCCGCAAGTGCCAGGCCCGCTGCCTCCATTGGTATTGGCGCTGTTCCAGTCAGGCTTGAACCAAAACCGAACAGTGCCGGCGCGACAATTGATGTTAGCGACATTGCTGCCTGACTCAATGTCGTGATATTTGAGCAACGCGGGAGTGACTGTGAAATTGGTCCATACAGTGAGCGATGCTACGGAACTGGTGACCGAACCTAGACTATTGGTCACAATCGCGTAGTAATTGCCAGCATCGCTGGTCTGAACGTTGGTCAAAATCAGCATCCCGTTGGACGTGGAGGTGAGATAAGCGCCGCCGAAATACCATTGATAGGTCATCGGAAGAGTGCCGATGGTGGTGACTTCGAAGGTCGTTGTTTGACCGATGATGTTCGTCACACTCTGCGGCTGGGTGACAACAGTTGGAGCGGCTCGGTAATTCATGTACACTGAGGGGTCGGACGTGACGGCGGTCGTGGTGAAACTGCCGCCCAAGCCATAGTTGGTATATCCCCAGACCACCACGTTGCCATCAGAAAGCAAAGCGACGCTATGACCCGTACCGCCGGCGATGGCCACCACGTTGCTCACATTGAGCACCATGACGTTGGTCTTTCGAGTGGTTGTAGTGCCGTCGCCCAACTGGCCGGAAGTATTGATTCCCCACGACCGAACCGTTCCGTCTGATTTCAAGGCCAAACTGTGCGAGTCGCCATCTGCAATCGCGACCACATTGCTCAAATTGAGCACCGTCACTGGCGTGGTCTTGTCCGCCGTGTCGTTATCGCCCAAACGGCCGCTGCCATCGTAGCCCCATGCCCTCACTGTCCCGTCAGCCAGCAAAGCCAAGCTTTGTGATTCTCCGGCCGCAACTGCGACAGCATTGGTGATGAGAGATGCCTCCACGGCGGTTGTGGATTGGGAAGTCGTGCCGTTGCCCAACTGGCCGTGGCTGTTGGCGCCCCAGGACCATACCGTGCCATCCGATCGCAAGGCCAAGCTGTGGGAACCGCCACCGGCAATGGCTACCGCGTTGCTTATGC
>Ga0206874_1179_pt2 | contig 15574 bp, 10 predicted proteins | sample Alteio_BWOrgCont_12_FD_152629 | JGI IMG/M metagenome (GOLD analysis project Ga0206874, IMG submission 152629) | Enriched cells from forest soil in Barre Woods Harvard Forest LTER site, Petersham, Massachusetts, United States -... | ecosystem: Environmental > Terrestrial > Soil > Temperate forest >...
TCATCGACCCATATCGATGTCGTGGGCAGGAAATTTGATATCTGGGTGGATGACCAGCAGATCATGCGGGACGGGAAGTTTTTGATCGAAGCGTAAGAGACCGGACAAAAATTGGGGCGTGGCGAAAAGCGCAAACGTAGCGAGCTACGTTTCTACAGATGGCGCACATCACGAAGCGCGCTGAGAAATCATGATTCCTGCCCTGCGACAGCAGTTCAACGCGAACTTCACGCCAGAAAAATACCAGACTTTTCTGAAGCTGATGGAGGAGCGCTGCGGCGCTCCAGTGAAGTTCCAGGTGTCCGAGACGCCTTGCTTTTTCCCTAAGGCCCTGATCGAGCAGATGTCGCGGTACGGTGAAGAGTTGATCCGGCAGTTAGGCGGATTGGAATATCGCAAAGCCTCGTTCGAGGCGATCCCACCCGATTTCAACGTTCCTCATGAAGCGCCGCATCCCATGTTCATTCAGGTGGACTTTGGATTGGTGCGGGACGCATCCGGAAAGTTGCAGCCCAAGCTGGTTGAGTTGCAGGGCTTCCCTTCTCTTTATGCGTATCAGGCCATGCTGTCGCAGGTGTATATGGAGGTTTTTGAACTCGACGAGAACCTGAAATATTTGTTGGGCGGGCTGGATTGGGAAGGTTACAAGAAGCTTTTGCGGCGTGCCGTTATAGGAGATCAGAATCCACAAAATGTGATTTTGATGGAGATCGATCCCTATGAGCAAAAGACGCTGCCGGATTTTCTGCTCAGTGAAAAGCTTTTGGGAATTGCGACAGTCTCGATTACCGACATCGAGAAAAGGGGTAAGGAGCTTTTCTACGAGAGTGAGGGCAAGCGGGTTCCCATCCGGCGAATTTATAACCGGGCGATTGTCGACGAACTGGTGCGCAAGAAGCTTAAGTTGTCGTTTAATTTTACGGATGAGCTGGATGTGGAATGGGCGGGGCATCCCAACTGGTATTTTCGGATGAGCAAGTTCTCTCTGCCGTTTTTAAAGCATGAGTGTGTGCCTAAAACATCGTTCCTCGATCGTGTGGAACCTCTGCCCCGCGACCTGGAAAACTATGTGGTCAAGCCCTTATTTTCATTCGCCGGGCTTGGCGTCATTATGAATCCAACGAAAGAGGACCTGGCGAACATTCCCAAGGAAAAGCGCTCGCAGTACATTTTGCAGGAGCGAATGCAGTTTGAGCCGGTAATTGAGACGCCGTTCGGCGCGACCAAGGCGGAGATCCGGATCATGTACATCTGGCTGGACGAACTGCTGCCGGTGATGATGATCATCCGCATGGGTCGGGGATTGATGATGGGCGTGGATCACAATCGGAATATGCAATGGGTGGGGTCGTCGGCTGGGTTCTATGCGGAGTGACGAATTTAATTTTCGGCTCTTTATTCCTGCTTTTCGGTTCTCGGTTACGGTTGACCTAAGGCTCTGCGCAGCCTAACATTACCGCGAACGACGGTTTCCCCCAATGGTTGGTCAGACAGTCTCGCACTATCGCATTCTGGGAAAAATCGGCGGCGGCGGCATGGGCGTGGTTTATGAGGCGGAAGATATGCGCCTGGGACGCCACGTTGCCTTGAAGTTCGTTCCCGACAATATGCTGGGCGACCGCAAGTCTCTGGACCGCTTCGAGCGCGAAGCGCGGGCTGCTTCACGGTTAAATCACCCCAACGTCTGCACCATTCATGACATCGAGGACAACGGTGGACATCCGTTCATCGTGATGGAGAAGTTGGACGGGGAAAGCCTGAAGCAACGCATTCACGGGAAGCCACTGGCATTTGAGGAACTGCTCGACATTGCGGTGCAAGTGGCGGAGGCGCTGGAGGCATTTCACGCTAAAGGCATTATTCACCGTGACATTAAACCGGCCAATCTATTTCTGACCAATACCGGGCAGGTAAAGATACTGGATTTTGGGTTAGCCAAGCTGTCGCGCGATCAGGGCGTGGCACCGAGCGAAGATACTCCGTATGAAGATTCGCTGACAGCGATCGGAGTCGTTCCCGGGACGGCGGTTTATATGTCGCCGGAGCAGGCGCGCAGCGAAGAATTGGACCCGCGAAGCGATCTGTTTTCCTTTGGCATTGTGCTTTACGAAATGGCGACCGGTAAAAAGCCGTTTCACGGAGCGAACGTAGTCACCACGCTGGATGCGATGCTGCATCAGAAACCGGCCCCGCCCCGCAGCCTGAATCCTGCTCTGCCCCCGCAGATCGAAGGCATCATCGGGAAGGCGATGGAGAAGGACCGCGATAAGCGTTACGCGGGCGCCGCCCAGATGAAGGCTGATCTGCAGCGCCTGAAGCGGCAAACGGAATCAGGGGCGGTCAAGACCAATTCCCGGGAAGCGCCTTTGCGGGTCGCCACCAACGCTTTCCAGACCTCCAGTGCGTGGCAGAAATATTTGCTGCTGGGGTTGTCGGGGCTTCTGGTCGCGGTCCTGGCGGCCGTGGGCGCGTGGTGGTTTAAGCATCGCAGCACGACTGCAAGCGCCACTGGGGGCGCCATCGCGGTACTCCCACTGCAGAATCTGAACGGCGATTTCAGCGTTGATTACCTGCGGTTTGCGTTGGCCGACGAGATTTCGAATGTGCTGACTCATAGCCGCACGCTCGATGTGCGTCCTTCGGGTGTAACTCGGAAATACGTTAGTTCGGATCTCGACCCGCAAAAGGTGGGGCGCGATTTGCATGTGGGCACGGTTTTGACCGGACATTTTTTGCGGCAGGGAGACAACTTACTGGTAACGCTCGAAGCTACGGAAACGAAGAGTAACCGCATGTTATGGCAGACAAATTTCGCCGCGTCCAGCGAGGATCTGATCGCCCTACAGGGTCAGCTTGCCAATCAAGTTCGGCGCGGTCTTTTGCCTATCCTTGGCGCCGCAGGCAGTTTCCTCGACACCGGGACTCGTCCCAAAAGTCAGGAGGCTTACGACCTCTATCTGCATAGTCTCGCGCTGCCGCATGACGCAGGACCAAATAAGGATGCCATCGCGGTGCTGGAACATGTTGTGGAAGTGGATCCGAATTATGCTCCCGCATGGGAGGAGCTCGGCGTGCGTTCGTATTACGACGCTGACTATTCCAATGGCGGCGAAGATATGTTCCAGCGCTCCAATAAAGCTTCGGAGCGCGCATTGGCGCTCGATCCCAACCGGATCGTGGCGGCGGGCCAGTTAATTACGAACCGGGTGGAACGGGGCGAGTTAACCAAGGCGTACGAGGCGGCGCAAGCTCTGGTGAAGAGCCGCCCGGAGAGCGGGCAGGCTCATTTCACAATGTCATACGTTCTCCGGTACGCGGGAATGCAGGAGGAAGCTGCGCGCGAGTGCAATAATGCGCTGGAGATTTCCCCCGGGAATTATTATTTCCGGTCATGCGCGTGGGCGTTCATGGAAATAGGGCAAACCCAGCGGGCAATGGATTTTGTCAACCTTGACGCCGGATCGGAATGGGCCGCTTACGTGAAGCCCTCGATTTTGCTGCGCGAGGGGAAGCTGGCAGAGGCGCGTGACGGTGTGAAGAAGATTTCGAACAATCCCCGCTATCATCGAGATTTGTTCGAGGCATGCTTGGGAATGCGGCCAAGTTCCGAGCTGGACAAAGTCGCGAGCGATACAGAAACGTCAGTGTTAGCCGAGCCTGATCCCGAGCCTTGGTATTACGAAGGCACGATTATGGCGTACTGTGGCAAGCCCGATATTGCGCTTCATATGATCAATGCCGCGGTTGCGCAGAACTACTGCTCTTATTCGGCTTTGCTGTCTGACCCCCTGCTGGCGAAGATGCGCAGCAGCAAGGAATTTGACGCGGTGTTGACCGCCGCACACGAATGCCAGGAAAGCGTGCGCAATCCCCAAGGACAATGAATCAGGTAGGATTGTTCGTGAAGGCGGCTACCCTTTCCTCTGCCGATTCGTCGATGACTAAGATAGCCGGAAAATATTGCCTCCGATCCGCAGAGAAACCCATCCTTTATCTATGACGAACGACGACCGTGGGGTCCGGCATCAGCGAACTCGACCCGGCTCCCCGCAGTTTTTCCTTGTGCTTTCTTCGATTCTGTTGCTGACGGCCGTCGCGGTCACACAGTTCTCGCCAAAGCAACCGGACCCGGCGGAGCCGAAGTTCGTCGATCCATTGCCGCAAGACACCGGCGCACTCGGGGTGAAAGAAATGTTGTTGCGGCTGCGGACTACGGCCCGTCTGATGCAAACCGTGGCGCATCCTGATGACGAAGACGGCGGAATGTTGACCTTGGAGTCGCGCGGGAAGGGTGCGACGGTTGTGCTCCTGACTCTGAATCGCGGAGAAGGCGGTCAAAACAAGGTCGGCAGCAACTTGTTCGACGTGCTCGGCGTGTTGCGGACGCTCGAACTGCTAGGAGCAGACCGTTATTACGGCGTTGAGCAGCGCTTTACGCGGGTTGCGGATTTCGGCTTTTCTAAAACCCCTGAAGAAACTTTCCAGAAATGGCAGGGACACGATATTGCGCTGGGCGACATGGTGCGCGTGATCCGAACCTTCCGGCCCGACGTACTGGTCGCGCGCTTTTCCGGCACCGATCGAGACGGGCACGGTCATCATCAGGCTTCATCGATTCTGACGCGTGAGGCGTTTCGCGCCGCAGCTGATCCGAATCGATTTCCCGAGCAGATCAAAGACGGTCTGCTGCCCTGGCAACCGAAGAAACTTTACATTGGGAACGTCTGCGGGTTTGGGGCGCAGAGCTGTCCAGCCGAGAATTACACGGTCAAGCTGAATGTTGGAGAACGCAATGCGAGCCTGGGCATGTCCTACATTCAGTTTGCCATGGAGGGATTACGACATCAGCTTTCGCAGGGCGCGGGTGCGTGGACCGTCGACTCGGGTGATCGTTTCACCTATTACAAACTTGTGGACTCGGTCTTGCCGCCTACGACAGATAAAGATGGTCACGAGAAAGATTTCCTGGAGGGAATTGATACCACCTTGCCCGGGTTAGCCTCGCGATTGGGGACCGAGGAATCGAAAGTAGCGTGGCTGCGACCGGAGTTGACAGAGATTGCGGATCGCATACAGGATGCGGCCCAGAAAAGCGAAAAGCAAACGGGCGAGGCAGCCGGACCTCTGTTGGTGGCTTTGCAGAAATTGGGGTCCGTGGTAGATCGCGTGGCCAGCAGTGCGCTCGCCCCTCTGGAAAAGGACGATTTGTTAGAAATTCTTCGCGAAAAACAGGAGCAGGCGCAGGCAGCGATAAATTTCGCGATGCAGATTTCAGTGGAGGCGACCGTCGCTCCTCCGCAGAGCACAAACGCAAGCCTGCCGAAGGAAGGCGAAGCGTTCACCGCGGTGTCTCCAGGTCAGAAATTTCTCGTGAGGGTGAAGTTTCACAATGGATCAAAGTACAAGTTGGTGATGGACCGCGTGCAACTGGACGCTCCGCAACAAGGGTGGGCCCAGCGGATTGATGAAGAGGCCGTCTCGGTTGCAGCGCCGGGTACGGATCAGTATGCCAACTTCGTAGTTCAAATTCCCGCCGGGGCCGCTGATTCGCGTTTCTACACACGCCCTTACTGGCATCGCACCGACCCGGAAACCGAAAGTGTGAATACGGTCGACGATGAACGCTACGCTACGCTGCCCTTTCCTCCGCCTCCATTCCATGTGACGGTCCAGTACCATGCGCACCGCTCGGCGCACGACCTGACAATCCTCGGAGATACGCATGAAATGGGCGGCTCCGACGGTCCGAAGACAAACGTCTCGACGACGGTAGTGACGCCGTTCATGGACGAGGAAGGTGTTGAGCGAAGGCGGCCGCTCGCAATCGTGCCAGCATTTTCTGTCGTGCTGGAACCCGGGCAGCAGGTGATTCCCACGGAGGGCGATGCGCAAAGCCGGGTGAAAGTCGGAGTCTCGAACAATTTGTCAGGCGGCAGCAAAGGAGCGCTTCATTTGGATGTGCCGCCGGGCTGGAGCGTGCAGCCGGCGAAAGTAGCCTTGGAGTTCACGAAGCGCGGCGAGAAGCAGGAGTTCGAGTTCAAGATCTCGCCTGCCAGCCTGAAGGAAGAGCGGGCGAACATCCGTGCGGTCTTTGAATCGGGTGGCGTGAGTTATGCCGAGGGCTACAGCGTGGTCACGCGAGCGGATCTCGACAGTTTTTATTATTACCAGCCCGCGCTGCAGCGAATCAGCATCGTGAATGTCAAAGTGCCTAAGGGTTTGAAGGTTGGTTATGTTATGGGCGCGGGCGATGATATTCCGGTGGTGCTGAAACAGATCGGGATCAACGTTACTCTGATTCAGGCGGAGAAGCTCGCGAGCAACGATCTGAGCGAGTTCCAGACGATCGTGTTGGGAATCCGCGCCTACGATACGCAGAAAGATCTGGCCGAGAACAGTAAGAAGCTGTTGGATTTTGTTTATAACGGCGGGACGCTTGTAGAACAGTACGAGACTGCCGTCGCCGATTTCAACAAGGGGAAATTCGCGCCTTATTCCGCGCACCTTAGCCGAGCCCGAGTCACGGTTGAAGAAGCTCCGGTCGAGATTCTGGCTCCGAACGACAGCCTTTTTCACTATCCGAATCAAATCACGCAGCAGGATTTCGAGGGATGGGTGCAGGAACGTGGTCTCTATTTTATGGATCAGTGGGACGACAAGTTCACGCCTTTGCTGGCCTCGCATGATCCCGGCGAGTCTTCGCAGAAGGGCGGGATGTTGCGCGCTCAGTACGGCAAAGGGACATATATTTACACTGGGTACGCTTTTTTCCGGCAGCTACCGGCGGGCGTGCCTGGGGCCATCCGGCTTTATGTGAACTTGTTGAGCGCGGGGCAGGAGAAGAGCGGTGGTCAGTAAATATCGCTGGTAGAAAGTCAGTTCGGTTCGTTGTTCTTTGATGCCGCCTTCCTCTCAGACCGGTCACGAGTCTCCTCGCCTTATTCGTGGAGTGGGCCTGACTAGCGCGACTGCGCTCAACATGATTGACATGATCGGCGTGGGCCCGTTCATCACCATCCCGCTGATGGTGAGCGCGATGGGTGGACCGCAAGCCATGCTTGGCTGGATCTTAGGCGCGATCTTCGCCATGTGCGATGGTCTGGTTTGGGCCGAACTCGGCGCGGCCATGCCACAGTCGGGCGGATCGTACGGTTATTTGCGCGAGATCTACGGGCCGAATCGCCTAGGCCGGCTAGTTTCTTTTCTCTTCGTTTGGCAACTTTCCTTCAGTGCGCCGCTTTCGATCGCTTCGGGATCGATTGGCCTTGCGGGATATGCGTCCTACTTTTGGCCCGGGCTGGAAAAGCAATATGCCGCGCGCCATTGGAGCGTCCCGCTGCCCATACTGGGAAGATTGCAACTGCACTGGATGGTTTCCGGCGCGACGTTCGTGGCGATCGGCATGGTTGCTCTGGCCGCAGCGCTGCTTTATCGGAAGATCACCAGCATTGGGTGGATTTCAAAGATACTTTTGGCCGGCGTACTCGCAACTACTTTTTGGATTATATTTGCGGGGCTCAGCCACTTCGATGCCTCCCGCGCTTTCAGTTTCCCTCCCGGCGCGTTCACTCTATCGCGCAATTTCTTTCTCGGCCTGGGCTCCGCCATGCTCGTGGCTACTTACGATTACTGGGGATATTACAACGTTGCTTTTCTTGGAGACGAAGTAAAAGATCCGGCGAAGACGATCCCACGAGCGATCCTGCTATCCATTTTCTTAGTGGCATGTCTATATGTGGTGATGAACGTCAGCATTCTGGGCGTGGTTCCGTGGCGGGAGATCCAGATGGGTCAAGATAATCGTGGCCTTTATGTGGTTTCCATTTTTATGCGAAAGATCTACGGGCCATGGGCTGCGAATCTCGCCACTGGATTAGTTATGTGGACGGCGTTCGCCTCGATTTTTTCCCTCATGCTCGGATATTCCCGCGTGCCGTATGCGGCAGCGCTTGATGGAAATTATTTCAAAGCATTTGCGCGGGTACATTTTGACGGCCGGTTTCCCTATGTGTCGCTGCTGGCTTTGGCCATGGTCGCAGCGCTGTTTTGTTTTTTGTCGTTGGCGGATGTTATCGCGGGGCTGGTCGTGATTCGTATTACCTTGCAATTTCTGGTGCAGGCGATCGGCTTGATCGTATTGCGGATTCGCCGGCCTGATTTGCCGCGGCCATTCCGCATGTGGCTTTACCCACTGCCAGCGTTAGCAGCGTCCGTCGGATTCGTGTTTGTACTGATCTCGCGCACCAACTCACTCACGCAGATTCGCTACGCCGCCCTGATCCTGATTAGCGGTGTCACTATATATCTGCTGCGCGCCTGGAAACATGGCGAGTGGCCTTTTGGGACGCCGGTTGAGAGGACTGCGAGTAATTGAGCATGGCGGAAGCGGTGAAAACGTCGATACCATCGAATCTAACCACATCGACAAATGGTTCTGCATGGGCTCCGTTGCGCGAACCGCTGTTCCGCTCGCTCTGGATCGCGTCATTGATCTCGTACACCGGAACCTGGATGCAGAACGTGGGCGCGGGCTGGCTGATGACTCAGTTAACCATGTCTCCGTTGATGGTGGGCTTGGTGCAAGCGGCCACGACGTTGCCGGTTTTTCTTGTCATCTTGCCTGCGGGCGCGCTGGCGGACATGGTGGATCGGCGGCGATTGCTGCTGATCACGCAAGGCTGGATGGTAGTGGCGGCTGCGCTGCTCGGGGTGTTCACCCTGCTGGGAAATGTGACGCCGTGGATTCTATTGCTGTTCACATTCTTGCTGGGCCTCGGGGCGGTGATGAACGATCCCGCGTGGCAGGCCATCACACCGGAAGTCGTTTCTCCGCGGCAGCACGCGCCGGCTGTGGCTTTGAACTCGGTCGGTTTTAACGTAGCTCGCGCCGTCGGGCCGGCGTTGGGTGGAATCGTGATCGCTATCGCGGGTTCGGGCGTGGCTTTCTTGCTGAATGCCGCTTCGTTTTTCGGGGTCATCTTTTTTCTCTATAGTTGGAAGCGTCCCCGTTTTGACGATGTTGAAACCGGCCGTGTCACCGATGCCATTCTCACGGGTCTGCGTTACGGCCGCGACGCCTCCGTGGTGCGTTGTGTCCTGATCCGCACCGGGGCATTCAGTTTGGGGGCTAGCGCTCTGCTCGCTTTACTGCCGATCGTAGCGCATCCTCACGGGGCCACGGGTTACGGATTGCTGCTCGGATCATTCGGACTCGGCGCGTTAGCAGGCGCGGCAGTTTTGCCTCGACTACGCAGTACGCTCTCGGTGGATGGCGTTGTAACCATCGCCATTCTAGTGTTTGCAGCCATGACGTTTGCCGCCGGACGCGTGCAGACTTTCGGTTGGCTGGAACTGGTGTTGTTCACCAGCGGAACCGCGTGGATTGGAATTTTGGCTTTACTCAATGTCGCGGCGCAAACGATGTCGCCTTCGTTCCTGCGGGCGCGGGCGTTGTCGTTGTATCTCCTGGTGCTGCAGGGAGGGATGGCCATCGGCAGCGCGCTTTGGGGTGCGCTGGCCAGCCGGGTCGGCATTCCCATCACATTTCTGTGTTCAGCAATCGCGCTTGTGGTTGGACTGGTAAGTGTGCGGCGTTATCCGTTGACTTCTCAGGAGCTGCAGTACGCACCGTCCGTGGTGCGGGATTAGTCATGTCCAGATTCTAAATTCTTTCAGTGATTTTCAAGGAGATCCTATGACGAGAATCAAATGGTTGTTTGCCTGTGTTTTACTGCTTGCTGCAAGCGGCATCGCGACAGGACAGAATACGAAGCCCTCGGAAGCAAGCACTGTGGCTCAGGTGTTGGACAGCAGGGTGAGTGGTGTTGAGAGCGAATTCGTGTCGGCCGCCGAAGCTATGCCTGAGGAAAAATATTCCTTTGCACCGACCGACGGCGAGTTCAAAGGCGTACGCACATTCGCGCAGCAGGTGAAGCACGTTGCCGCAGTCAACTACATGGTCGGGGCGGCCATTCTACAGGGCAAACCACCAGTTGACGTTGGTAGCGAGAGCGGGCCAGATGGGATGAAGACCAAGGCGGAAATTGTAACCTTCCTCCAAGGGTCGTTTGCCTATATGCACAAAGCGGTAGGCACCATCAATGACGGAAATTTATTGAGCCTTATCCAAAGCCCTTTTAGCGAGAACAAGGTCACTCGGCTCGGCCTGGCGACTCTGATTGTGGGACATTGTTTCGACCACTATGGGCAGATGGTCGTTTATCTGAGAATGAACGGCATTGTGCCTCCGGCCAGCCGCTAATTCGGCCAGGTAGGCCAAATCAGTCGCGGTTTTCGTTTCGCGCCATCGGGATTCCCTATGGCACGAAAGTGCTATTTACACCTCCAAGCATGCGAAATAACCTCAGTTTCCCCCTTTTGCTGCAAAACTTTGCGAGGCGAACTAAACCTCTCGGACGGGGGATGTGCTTCAGAGTCTGAGAGTCCGGGTGGCCACCAGACCCATCCGGTGCAGGGAGAAGTAGATGAAGATTAAAAGACACCAGGCGCCGCATTTGCCCGTAACTGACCCAGCGAGAGAGCATGACGTTCAACGGGACATTGACAGTTTTCTGCGGGCAATTAGCTCGTACCCCGATCGATTCGCTCGCGAGCCTTACTTGAGTTTCCAGCAACACCTTTCAAGCATCGTGAGTGCGACATCTGCGGCTGGTGCGGATGAAGATTCCTGCCGCTGAGATGACCTTGATTTCAAGATCCCTCAACTAACGCGTTGCCGTGCTCCCCGTGTCGTGATTCCGGTGTGAATTAATTCCGCGTTGATTCCTTGTTCTCGCAAGCGCTCGCGCACACGCGCACTGGCTTGCTTTGCATTCGATCGCGGGTCGAGGAAAACGAGTACGGAAGGTCCGGCTCCGCTCAAGGCGCTTCCCAGTATGCCTCGAGTGTCCGTCAAATTCCGGAGAGCAGGTAGTAAGGGACACAGCGGCGCCCGGTAGGGCTGATGAATGCGGTCTTCAAGGGCAGAAGCAAGGAGATCTTTGCGACCTTGAACAAACGCTGCCAGTAGCAGCATCGAATTCTGAATGTTGGCTACAGCATCTGCGCGCGAATATTTCTTGGGCAGAACCCGGCGCGCGTCCTCGGTGGAGAGGCTTTGGTAGGGAACGACAAGCAACAGAGGCCACTTCCCTTTCGGCTTTACATCCGCAATTTGCATCTCACCGTCCGCAGAGATTCTTGCAATCGCTAACCCGCCATTCCAGCATGCGGCCGCATTGTCCGGGTGCTGCTCGCGCCGCGCTGCTTCGTGCACGATTCGCCCCTCGCTCCAGCGCAATCGGCCGAAATGTGCTGCCAAGGCAATTCCAGCCAGGCGCGCGGCCGCAGACGACCCGCACCCTTTGCCGATGGGAATCCCGTTGTGGATCCGAAGCGCGAGCGGGTGTACTGGCTTTTTCTCGGCCTGTAGGACCTCACGATAAGTTGTCAGAATCAGATGGTTTTCGAGTTGGGCGCAGATTTCCTGGTCACGGCCGCTGGCTCTGATTGAAAACTTGTTGGCCGGCACCGCATGAACTTTGAGAAACATTGCAAGGGCAAGTGCGGCGGCATCAAAGGCCGCCCCAAGATTCGCGGACGTCGCAGGAAGAATGATCTCCAGTGAATGCGGTTTAGGCCGTGTCTTACGATTGCGATCGGTCATGAATTAAACAAATTAAGACGTTGCCGGGCGGCATCTCTGCGATCTCGGAAACGTAGCTTGCTACGTTTCCAGTTGGCCGTCTGCTTGTTTCAAGGTTCGAACAACAGCATCTACACTGGCATCCAACACGATGGGTGCGCGCTGCTGAGACTTAAGAATATCAGTTTCGTCTGCGCTCTCAGCATCAGGAAAGAGATCGCCTCGATGAAACTTCAGCGTGTAGTCAGGATCCTTTAGCAAGTGTCCGGTAAGAATTAAGACAACGGTGTCTCCTGTTTTGACAAAACCTCGCTTCACCAACTTCTTGAGCCCCGCGAGAGTTACGGCGGAAGCCGGCTCACAACCGATGCCGTCCCTCCCGATTTCCGCCTTAGCCAAAGCTATCTCAACTTCGCTGACTTCTTCGACTGTGCCGCATGTCACCTGAAGCACGGCAACCGCTTTTTTCCATGAAGCGGGGTTGCCGATTCGAATGGCGCTGGCTGCAGTTTCGGCGTGTACTGAGATCAGTTTCTTGCCGCCATTTTCTCGCATGGTTCGGACCAGGGCATTAGCTCCAGCCGCCTGAATGACAGAGACTTTCGGCAAAACTGAGATGAGCCCAAGTCGCTTCATCTCGATGAATGCTTTGCCGAGCGCCGAGGAATTTCCCAGGTTTCCACCCGGAACGACAACGTGATCGGGCGCTTGCCAATCTAATTGCTCCATCAATTCGATCGCTGCTGTCTTCTGCCCTTCGAGGCGATACGGATTAACCGAGTTCAATAAATAAACCGGCATTCGCTGGACGACCTCGTTCAACACGCGCATGCAGCCATCGAAATCGGTTTTCACCTGGCAGGTTAGTGCGCCGTAGTCGAGCGCTTGGGAAAGTTTTCCCCAGGAAACTTTGCCTTCCGGGATGAGTACCAGGCTGCGCATTCCGCCACGCGCAGCATAGGCCGCCATCGAGGCGGAAGTGTTGCCGGTGGACGCGCAAGCCACCCAGCGAAATCCCTCGCGCCGGGCCACCGAGGCCGCCACGGTCATTCCGGTGTCTTTGAATGATCCCGTCGGATTCATACCCTGGTGCTTAGCGCGAAGCTGCTGCATCCCGCTAACACGCGCGCAGTAAGGCATTTCATACAGCGGCGTATTCCCTTCGCGCAGAGTGATGACTGCTTTACCGTCATCAAAGGCGGGAAGTAATTCACGAAAACGCCAGACGCCGCTTTCGTCCACTGGAAGTCGGGAAGTGCGGCGCTGTCGCCACAGCGCTCGAAGACCAGCGGCGGCGAGTTGCTTCGGACTGCCTGCCTCCCATGCGGGATAAACAATTTGCAACAGATCGTTGCAACTCGCGCAGCGAAAGTTCTGTCGGGGCTTCTCGCAAACCAGGCTGCAACCGATGCATCGCAGTTGCGATGTCTGCGCGACGTGGGATTCAGGTGAGATGTGATCGGTCATCCGGGTCGATATCGGGGAATATCATGCCGCGTCTACTTCTTGCCGCGCAAATAATTGTCGGTCTTGTCAATCCAGTCGGCGCGCGGAGGATTGAATATATCCAGATCGAGCGTGTCTACGAGCGCTTCCGCTTTGTGCGGCATGTGTTGAGGAATGGTCAGGACCTCGCCGGCATTGACTACAATCTCTTTGCCATCGATCCAAAACTTCAGCGCTCCTTCCAGGACATAGGTAATTTGCTCATTGTGGTGGCTGTGTTCGGGCACGATGCAGCCCTTCTTCAACAAGACTCGTGCCAACATGATGTTTTGTCCGACGACGAAATGGCGTTGCAGCAGCGGATTCAGATCTTCAAGTTCGATCGAGTCCCAAGGAATATGTTTCGCCACAGCCTTTGCGACGTTTTTCGTCGCCACTTTTCGTGTCTTCTTTTTTAAAGATATGCGCTTTGTTTTCGGTTTCGCCATCAGTGCACCTTTCCTGGATAGAGTGCGGCCGCATTGTCATGCAGGTAGCCGTGCGCCATCTGCAGTGCTTGAGCTTCGCTGACTTCGCCCATTGAAATCATTTCCGCCAGCGCGGCGGCCAGCGCCCTGCGTGATGACTGCACTCCCAGCCAATAGCTTTCCTCTGCGCCTAGGACATCGTTGTAAGGAAACGCATCGCTACCAAACGTGATCTTCTCGGGGAAGGTTTCCAACCAAAGCTTGAGCACGTTCTTGAACTCCGAGGGATAAAGGACGAGTTCAGTTTGTGAGGAGTCCAGATAGACGTTCTTGGCCGATGCCAGCCATATGGCTTGCCGGTCGTAGGGATATCCGCCGTGAAGCAAAACAAATGTGACATTCGAATAGCGCGGATCGCGCAGAATGTTTTCCAGATTCATGATATTGCTTTCAGTGAGATTGAAGTAGCCGCCGGGACCCACTGCCGAATGAATGTGGACTGGAAGACCGAGGCGGCCGCCTTCCCGAATCAGGTAGCGGAAAATAAAATCCTGAAAGATCCGGTATTCGTCTGGGCTTGGAATTCCACCGCTTACGAACCGTTCATAAGTGTCTTGCGCATCCTCGCGGGAAGGGTCGCTGAACTTGGTCGAGCGGAAATAGGCAACTTCGAACTTTAGCGCGATGGCGTTTTTTTTCCGATTGTCTTCGAGCGTGCGGCTCACGAATTTCAAATAGTCATCGAAATTCGCCGGCAGTTTGACGACGCCCTCCTGTTGCATCCAGCGACGCAGCATCTTCTCCTGCAGCGGGATGTAAACCTCTTCGTCCGCGTTGCGGGAGCGTTCGCGCTGATTATCGAAGGGCCACATAAAGGAATCCACGAAGAAAACCCAGACAAACCGTTTGGGATCGAGGTAGTCAGCCATCATTGCGCGGTTCGCGACTCCTTGTTCAATGTTCAACTTGTCGAGGATATCGGAAAAATACGCGACGCCGCGCTGTTTCTTCAGTTCGGCTTTTTTCTGCACCAGCCACTTTGCATGTTCGGGCGAGAGATCGTCGTAGGGGTAGCCAAAGAGCGACTTCGCGGCGGTAATGAGTTCGGGATTCGTGTCACGCAAGCGGAGTGCGTAGATTCCGGGCGGTGCGGCCATGGCGTCGACGTCAGGATCGTCGGAGAAGCCGGGATGGGCGTGGTGATCGAAAATGGCGATGCTTTCGATCTGAGGAAGTAGTCGTTGATAGATTTGTTGCACATCGGCTTCGGGCAGTGGACGGGCCTGACCCGCCGCGAATACCGACAGTCCAAACATCATCAGTAAGCCTAGCCAGGTGTGCGCTTTTGGTCTCATGAAATTTACGTCTGTCTTGATTGGGTGCAAGAACCTCGCGCCGCAACCCTTGTTAACGCGCCGTGGTAGTTGGCTGCCAAGCCGCTGAGACTCGCAGAATCCGTTCCACGGCCTCTTGCAACGTGGCGGTCGACGAAGCAAACGAGAAACGGACGAAGTCAGCACCAGCGGGCCCAAACGCCGCGCCGGGGATGGCCGCTACGCCGGCATCTTCCAACATCACTCGGCAAAGTTCTTCCGCACTCACGCCCGTCTCCGAGATGTTGACCCAGGCATAAAACGCGCCCTCTGGAGGCAGACAACGGAATCCAGGCACACGATTCAAGTCACGAATAAACTGCTCGCGCCGCTTACCGAACTCGCGCACCATGTGAGGAGTTGCGCCGTCGCGATCCTTTAGCGCTTCTACGGCTGCGTACTGACTGAACTCTGCAACGCAGGTGTAGCTATTGACCGCCAGCATCTGCAGCGCCGGAACAATGCGCGCCGGCGCGACGGTGTATCCCAGCCGCCATCCGGTCATCGCAAAACTCTTGGAGAAGCCATCGATGATCAGCGTGCGCTCTTCCATGCCGGGATATTTCATCAGCGAGACATATTGACCACCGTAAATGATGCGTGCGTAGATTTCGTCGGAGAGCACGAGCAGATCATGTTTTACG
>Ga0206874_1152_pt3 | contig 15573 bp, 16 predicted proteins | sample Alteio_BWOrgCont_12_FD_152629 | JGI IMG/M metagenome (GOLD analysis project Ga0206874, IMG submission 152629) | Enriched cells from forest soil in Barre Woods Harvard Forest LTER site, Petersham, Massachusetts, United States -... | ecosystem: Environmental > Terrestrial > Soil > Temperate forest >...
CGAACATCCGTTTTCCAGTGGCACCCTTGGTCCGTCATGAAAACAGAGGTGGCTTGCGAAGATCGAGTTCGCCATCCGACATCAGGCAGGGGCGCAGAAAGCCGTCGGCGGTCAGCCGGAGGCGGTTGCAGTTGGCGCACAGATCGCTAGAGATTTGGCTGATGAAGCCGATCGTTCCGGGAGCGCCGGGCAAGCGGTAGGTGCGGGCGGGACCGTTCGTGGGCAGGTCGGCCTGTTCGAGCGGGCCGTGAACCGCTTCGATTCGCTTCCGCAACTCTTCCGCGGAGACGAACATTCGCCGCATCTCGACATCGCTGAGCATCGAACCCTTGGACTGTTTGAGTTGAAGTAGGCCGGCGCCGCCGTGAATGGATAAGGGATCGAAGCCGGAGGATTCATCCAGATTCCAGCGAATCGGCATTAACTCGATAAACCGTACGTGAATCGCCTCGCGCCGAGTCCACTCGGCGAATTCCGCGGCCTCATCGTCGTTGACTCCCTTCATTGCCACACAGTTCAGCTTGATCGGGCCGATGCCTGCCTGCTTGGCGGCATCCAACCCCGCTATCACTCGATCAAGCTCACCGCGTCGGGCGATCTCCTTGAAGCGCTCGGGTCGCAGGGTGTCGAGGCTGACGTTAATGCGCGCGAGGCCGGCTTCGGCGAGGGGTTGGGCCAGTTCCGTCAACAGATAGCCGTTCGTAGTCAGGCTGAGGTCAGAAATATCGGGTAAGGCGGCGATGCCCCGCACGATGTCGACGAGATCCTTTCGAACCAGGGGCTCGCCTCCGGTCAGGCGGATTTTGCGTATTCCATCTTCGACCGAAACTCGCACGAGCCGGACAATTTCTTCCGCGCTCAGGATCTCATCCTTGGGCGAAACCGGGGAGCCTTCCTCCGGCATGCAGTACACGCAGCGAAAATTGCATCGGTCCGTCACCGAGACTCGAAGATAGTCGATCGTCCGGGCAAAGGGGTCTATCAGCGGCATTGGGGTGCAAACAGAAACGGTGGACGAGAATAAACGTCAGTTTTATAGAGTGTACGCAATGTGGGGGCCCGCCTCGTGGTAGAAAGCAGAGTTATGGGATACGATGCGTCCTTAAGCGGACGCATGGAACTGGATACAGATGTCGCGCTCGTGAAAAAAGCGCGAGATGGGGATTTTGGCGCCTTCGAGCAGTTGTTCGACAGGCATAGGAGTCTTGTGTATCGATTCGCGTACCAGATGACGTCACGGCGGGACGATGCGGAGGATGTGGTGCAGGAGGCGTTCGTCCGAGCGTATCAAAATCTCCATCGCTATCGCGACGAGGCGAAGTTCACGACTTGGCTGTTGAGGATCGTAACGAACCTCTGCACCGACCAGGCAAGAATGACGCAACGGCGCACGGCGCTGGAACAGCAGGAAGCAGCCGGCGCTCTCGACTGGATGACTTCCGGCGAGATTGAAGATCCGGTCAACAATTTGGAAGCGGACCGAAGGAAGGTCGCTTTGCGAAAGGCGCTCAACGCGTTGCCGGTGCACCACAAGTCGGTGATCATCCTGCGCGACATCGAAGAGCGCGAGTATCCCGATATGGCTGCCATTTTGGGGTGCACCGTCGGCGGAGCGAAACTCCGCGTCCTGCGAGCCCGGCGGGCTCTGAAGGAAAGAATTGCCCCGCTGTTAGGGGAGGATAGGTTATGAACGGCAAGTTTGAAGACAAGGTTGCACAGTTCGCTTTCGGAGACTTGTCTCCGGAGGAGGGAGCACAGTTCGAGCGGGAGGTCCAAGGCGACCCCGATGCTCAGCGCGCCTTGTCGCTTTACAAAGAGATGCGGGAAGGGCTGCGTAGCCTTGCCGATGTCCCTGAAGATCAATTTTCGAAAGAGCGCCTGAGGGATGCGATCCTCAAGCAAGGCCTCAAGCCGGTGGCAACCCAGCCCGTTTCCAACCGGGGCTGGTTCTGGATGCCGGTCGCGGCATGTGCACTCGGATTTGGAATGATGTTCGTGGTTAATACTTTACGGCGCCCAAGTGCGGGGCCTCAGGTTGTGATTAACGCGAAGGACCCCGCCTTCAACATCGGCTCTCAGAGTCCGCTCAAGGTGGCCGAGGTTGCGCCGCACGAAGACTTCAAGTTCGATCCGCTGACTGTGCCGAAGCCCTTGGTGCGTGACACGGCCGCTGAGAAGGTGGCGGCTCGGGCGAGCAAGAATCCGGATGAGGTCGATCCCAGGCTCAGTGCCGTGATCCCCGGCGGAATGGACGAGGCATCCTACGATCCAAACGTGGGAGATCCTCCCGCAGGGTCGTCTCAGCCGAGCGCGACTGTGAATACCGTCGCCGTTAATCCGGTGCATGCCGGAACCGACTCGACGTCCTCCGGTCCGATCGTTCTGATCGACCAAGACAAGGACGAACAGACGGGCGCATGTAAAGCCACGGAGGTTGGCAGCTCAAGCAATGTTCTCGTTGGCGGCTAAGCTCGCGGTCACAATAGCGATCACCGGCGCCCAAACATGCGACAGCATGCAGGCGGCGGCAGTTTCCAGTCGCGAGCGAGTGGTATGGAATGAGATTCGACCCTCGATCGTGACCCTGTACGGAAACGGTCACGCTACTGGCGTCGCCGCCTTGATCGACGACTCCGGCTACTTCGTCGCCCATAAATCGAGCGTTGCCGGTGTTCAGGTGTTCGGGACGACGTCGACGGGAAAGCAGCTTACGTTCAGTATCGTCAGCAAGGATGACGCCACGAGCCTGGTGCTCTTGAAGACGAATTTGTGGCCCTCAGGCTCGGCCCGGGTGTTCCGCCCGCCAACCCTCGAGGATATGGAAGGCTCCACGCTCATCGCGGTGCTCCCAACCGGGCCGATGCGCATGGCGTACGGATCCAAGCACAAACTGGGTGTTTTGAGCGCCTCGAGGCGCCTGGTTCCGCTTACCGAGATGCGTTTCGAGGCTTCCGGGCAGCCGGTCGGCGGCGCCTTGATCTTCTCCGACAACGGCGAGTTGATCGGATCCCTTAACGCGACGCTCGTCGTGCCTGAGGATGCTAACCAGAATTCGGTGAGGGATGCCAATCAGAATTCGCTGAACGGCTTTGGGGGTCAAGGCGGATTTGGCGGGGCCCAGTCTGCGACTGCAGGCGGAGGGGGCTCGAATGGCCCGGGCGGATTCGGAGGGCGCAACCAGCAGTACTCCAATTCTGGCCCCACTGGACTGACGGTTGCGTATACCGTGAGCCCGGATTTCGTGCAGCACGTTCTGGAAGGATTTCTGTCTCCGAGCCATACGGTCGAATTCGCAGCGCTGGGCGTGTTTTGTAAGGACGCGATCGGTGGTGGAGCGTTGATTCAAGCAGTGACGCCAGGCTCGCCGGCGGAGCGTTCCGGTCTTAAGCCGGGCGATATCCTGATGAACATCAACCAAAACCCGATTCCAGATCAGGTCGCGTTTGCGAAGGTGATGCTCCAGCAGAAGGTCGGGGTGAAGATTTCGCTTATCGTTAAGCGCGGTCCCGGCCAACTCTTCGTCGACATCGTTCCCGCGAAAGCGGCGGATTAGACGGCTGCGTAGTCTCGGACTTGCCACTTGAGGGTTCGCGCGCCCTTCCATTCGTCCACGTTGGCTTGAAACAGCATGTCCGCCCCGATGCCGGCGCCGGACTGGGTCAGCCGTTCGCCGATTCCGAACGCAATGCCGGGCATTGTCGCCCCCGCGCTCGATCGCAGCGTCAGCCGCACGTGGATCGGATTCTTCGTGGGCAGAATCTGGGCGACGGTCAGGCCTCGAGCGAGGAACATCGGCTCCGGATTGGCGAACCCGAACGGCTCCAGTTTGCTGAGCGAATCGGCCGCCCGCAGATCGACCTCGGAGGCATCGACCTCCATGTCCACTCGGATCGAGGGGACAAAATCCTCGGGTGAGAGCAGCCTTCCGGCGTAATCGTGAAGCGCGTCCGCGGCGATCGCGATGTCTTCGACCCGCAGCGAGCAGCCGGCGGCCATCGCATGTCCGCCTCCCGTAAGCAGATCGGGAAAGGCGTGAATGGCGGCGGCCAGATCGAAGCCCGGGATCGTGCGCGCGGAGCCCTTGGCGGTTCCGGTGCGGCCATCGATGGTCAGCACAAAAGAGGGCCTGGAGAACTGCTCGACGAGGCGGCCGGCAACGATTCCCACAATGCCCGCGTGCCACCCATCCTTGGCGACAAAGATCACGTTGCGCTGGTGGCTGCCCGATTCCAGAACCATCTGAACAGCTTCGTCGGTAACCCTCTGCTGTTCCGCCTTACGCTCGGAGTTGACCGATTCAAGACGCTGTGCGATCGCTTGAGCCGCGACTGGATCGTTCTCCAGAAGAAGGTTCAATGCCATGGCGGCGTCGTCGATGCGCCCGGCGGCGTTCAAACGTGGCCCAAGTTGAAAGCCCACGTGCGAAGCGCGGAGAGGTTTTCCTGGGTCGAGGGTGATGTTTGCCGCTTGGATCAGGGCGCGCAGACCGGGTTTCTTGCTGTCGGCGAGGCATTGAAGGCCGAACTTCGCAATCACGCGATTCTCGCCAATCAGCGGCATGACGTCGGCTATGGTGCCGAGCGCGGCGAGGTCCAGAAATGCCCGGTAGTAGTGGCTGGGATTGTTGCCCAGTTCCCGGCTCAGGCCATCGCAAATCTTGAACACGACTCCCGCGCCGCTAAGGTCGTTGAACGGATACTGCGAGTCGCTCCGATGCGGGTTCACAACGGCGTCGGCATTCGGCAACTCGGCGCCGATGGAGTGGTGGTCGGTAACCACAACCGCCATTCCCGCCTCGCGGGCCTGCTCGACCTGTTCGAAAGCGGATCCGCCGCAGTCGCAGGTCAGGAATAGCTTGGCTCCCGCCTGGTGCGCTGCATCGACCGCCATCTTGTGGATGCCGTATCCCTCCTTCATCCGGTGAGGAACATGCGTTCGCACGTTGCATCCCATGCTGCGAAGGAATCGATCGAACAGCGCGGCGCTGGTAACGCCGTCGACGTCGTAGTCGCCGTGAACATAGATCAACTCCTTGCGCTCGCGCGCGCCAAGGATCGCGTCGCGGGCGGCGGCATAGTCGGGGAGCAGGGAAGCCGGGTGAAGTTGATCGAGCGAAGGATTCAGAAACTGCTCGGCTGCTGCCGGCTCGGTATAGCCTCGCTGAGCCAAAATCGCCGCGAGGAGGGTCGGGATGCCCAACTCCCGAACCAGCACATCTTCAGCCGCCCGATCGCGGTTCGAAATATTCCAGCGGGCGGCGGTAGACATCACCATCGAAGACGATCCGAAAAAGCCTTAAGGCTCTGCATTCAAACGATGATACGTGCGATGGGTGCCACTGGTTGGGCAGGATGGTTTGTGCCACACCACCCAATGCTACAACCTACCGATGGCCGCTCACTGGATGCACCCACCTTCGCCACAGAGGCTACGGCGGGCAAACAGGCACGAACCATCCCGTTTTCCAGTGGCGCCCAAGCGTCGTAACTATAATTTCTCGACTTGGCTGAAATCCAACTCAACGGGGGTATCGCGGCCGAAGATGTTGATGAGGACTTTGAGCTTTTCCTTCTCCGGGCTGACTTCCTCGATTTTTCCGCTGAAGTCGCTGAACGGACCCTCCACCACGCGAATCGCGTCGCCCTTGCTCCAAGACACCTTTGGCGCCTCTTTACTGGCCTCAAGGTTCGTCATGATCCGACGGACTTCATATTCTTCCAGCGGCACGGGTTTGTTGCCGCTCTGGACGAATCCGGTCACGCCGCTGGTCGACTTCACCAGCTTGTAGGTGTCGTCGGTGAGGGACATCTGGACGAGGATGTACCCAGGAAAAACCTTCTTATCGCGAAGGTAGCGTTTGCCGTTCCGGGTTTGAAGCTCTTGCTCCGTCGGAATCAGGATTTGATAGATGTCGAGGTCCCAAACGCCTTCGACGATGGCACGTCGCGTAAGAACGTCTTTAACCTTGTTTTCGTGTCCGGCGATCGTGTGGACCGCGTACCATGCTTTCGGCATTCTATGGACTTCCCTTCGTCAGCAGGCCGACCAACATGTCGAAGACGACGCTGAGGGCTGTGAAGAGAACGACGAGGCCGGCGCAAACCACCAACACGACTGCTGTCAGACGGTTCGTCTCCGCACGAGTCGGCCAACTGACCTTCTTCATTTCGCGTCCCACTTCGTTGAAGAAGCCTTTGAAGCCTCGTTTCGACTTAGGGATCGGCAAAGAGCTACGGCCTTTGCTCGGCTCTTGGTTTGTATTCGACATCGATGTTAGTGCCATTGACGTAAGTGTCCGTGCGCTGGATGCATGGGAATCACTTATCATACCGCGCATTGGCTGCCGGAGATTCACTTTTGCGCGCCTTGGCTCAACAGATTGGCAGCGGAACTCTTGCAAAATTGGCGATCAATCTTGTCGAAATCGTGATTTCAGGCTACAGTAGATCCACTTAGTCGTCGGCTTGACGACTTGCTTGTTTTTATTGGTTGCCAAAACACTATGGGTATTTCCGGTCCTTACAGCGAGCTTGAATATTTAATCCTGGCGATGGTCGGCGAAGGCATCAATTCCGGCTACGGCATGCGCAAAGAAATGAACCGCATGCGCGGCGGAAGGTGGAGTGCGGAAAGCGGATCGGTCTATCGAGTCCTGCGCCGTCTTGAGAAGGACGGGCTGCTTACGGAGGCCCGTCGCGTTGGCGTGCCGAACCGCGAACGTACCGAATACGAACTCACGCGGTCCGGAGAGGGGCTCTTGCACAGTTGGCTGACGTTTCCGCCCGATCGGGGTGAGTTGGCGTTCCTGGTCGATCCTATCCGCACGCGGTGCTACTTTCTCCACCGGCTAAAGCCGGCCGAGCGTGTTCGGGTGGTGAAATCGTGGCTGCAAGAAAGCAAACAATTCATCGCAGACCTTCAGCGAGATTTGGACTCGACCATGACGCCGGAACCCATCCGAAACATGGGGTACCAAAACCTGATGTATTTGGCACAGGCCAGGCACGAGTGGCTTCGGCGACTGCTGGCGCAAGTCAAGCCTGGGGCAACACCGCAGGTGGTTGGCGCCTGCGTGTCGGACGAGTGACAGGAAGAGATCAGCGGCTGATGCTGACGATCTTATAGCGCTTCTTGCCTTCAGGGGCTTCGAACACCACGTCGTCGCCCTTTCCGTGTCCAAAAAGGGCGGTTCCCATGGGCGATTCGTTGCTCACCAAGTCCCGGGTCGGGTCCGATTCAATGCTCGACACAACGCGAATCTCGAATTGGTCGTCGAATTGCAGGTCGTTGACCGTAACCAGCGAGCCGATGCCGACCCGGTCGGTAGGGATCTGATCCTCTTCGAGCACGTGGGCGTTGCCGAACATCCCCTTCAACTCAGCAATCCGGTTTTCCACCATTGCCTGTTCGAATTTGACTTCGTCCAGCTCGCTATTGTCCTCGCTGAACTCGCCGTGCTGCTGGCTCTCACGAATTCTGTCGGCAATCTCCGGCCTCTTGAACGTCGTAAGGTGCTCGAGCTCCTCCTGCAGTGCCTGATATCCCTTGGGGGTCAGCAGGATTCCGCCTAGCGGTTCATTAATGATCTCAGCTTCGTTCATTCGATTTAGATGGTCTCCGTGGCGTTCGAGTCGGCATTATAGCCGTAAACTCTCTTAGCAACCTACGAACAGTTATAGATAAATGTTCGGCTTACAGATAATTCCTGGCTGCTTTTTAGTTTTACAGGGGCGCATGCCGCCATTTATAGATGTTATCGGGCCCCTGGCTATTCCAACCGGCAAGTCGCGGCTCTGAACTTTGTGCCTTTTTGAGCCCGTCCATGAGACGCTCGGCGGTGTCCGGTGTTTCTTGTGTAGATTAGTGTTCAATGCGCCTCACACCGGTCTTTCTTCTTCTTGGGCTCGCGGGACTAACCGCAGCGCAGACCGGTTCGGCTCCGCAAACACCCGACAGCCTGTTCTCGACGATGGTGCCGGATGCAACGATCAGCATCAAGAAGCACCCGCTTGGCCCTGACATGGTCGATATCACGATGAAGGCGGCCGGTTATCCAATCAAGTTGCTGGAGTCGCAGATTCAGAATCTGCAAAAATTCATGCACTCGGCGCCTCGCGGCGTGCAGGTTTATGACTACGTTTTGAACCCTTCGGATCCTAATTCCCACTTCACGCGTGGCCAGTTCGTCGTCGACGGCGCACTCAACCGTGAACTCGGCTCGGTCCGTCTGAAGCCCTTCGCTCAAGCGCTCGCGGGAGCCCCCAAACCGTGGACGGTGAATTCGATCGAATTCCAATTGGAAGGAGAGACTCCAACCGACAAGATGATCCGCGCCTTCCGGAGCAAGGCAGCCATCGTGGAGGGGCGCGTTGAGGACTCAAAGGATCCTCGCGTGGCCGGAATCGAATTCCGCGTTCGACTCTTGACACAAACTCCCGAGGAGATCGATATCCCGGAACCAGGCGATGCGCCACTCAAGAGCCAAAACAAGCCGGCATCGCCGCCGGGCAGGGATTGGACCACAATCGTCGTCTTCCTCGTCGCCGCCGGAGCGGTGGGAGCGTTGGTATACTCGCTCCTGCTTAGAGCCCGGCCGATGTCGCGTAATTAATATCTCTAAGAGTACTTTTCAGGAGCTTATCTCTCAATCATGTACACCCTCGAATCCTTGACGCTTCATAAATTGATTGAACTGGCAGCCGCGAAGGATGCTTCGGACCTCATGGTCAAAGCCGGCGCCGTGCCGATGACCAAAAAGTACGACAGTGTCGAGCCGCTTGATCCAGACATGCCGGTCATTGACCCTCCTACCGTCGCGCGAATACTTCTGAGCTTGATGACCGATCGCCAGCGGCGCATCTTCGACGAAACCCTCGAGATGGATATCGGCTTCACGGTGCCGGGCGTATGCCGCGTACGATGCAACGTGTACTGGCAAATGGGCGCGATGGCTTGCGTCTGCCGCGTCGTGCCGCTGAAGATCAAGTCGCTCGAACAGTTGGGTCTGCCGGCAATCCTGGCTGAGTGTACGAAGTACGAAACGGGACTGATCCTTGTCACGGGACCCACCGGCTCGGGCAAGACCACGACCCTTGCGGCGATGCTCGACATCATCAATACCAATCGCGCATGCAATCTGATCACGATCGAGGACCCCCTCGAGTTTGTGCACGCGCCGAAGAAGGCCTACGTTACGCAGCGCGAAATTGGAATCGACACGCTCGACTTCCAACCCGCTCTTCGCGCCTCTCTGCGACAAGCGCCCGACGTCATCCTCATCGGTGAAATGCGCGACACCACCACGATGGGCATTGCGCTTCAGGCCGGTGAAACGGGACACTTGGTCTTCTCCACGGTTCACACCTCCAGTGCCTACGAGACGATGGACCGCGTCGTAAACATGTTCCCACCGCATGAAAAGGTGCACATTTCTCAGCGAATGAGCAACTCGCTCCGCGCGATCATCGCCCAAAAATTGATCCCCCGTGACGATGGCGCCGGACGCGTCGCCGCCAACGAGATTCTTATTTGCACTCCCACTGTGAGCAAGGCGATCGAGGACGGCCACTTCAGCGACCTCTACCACCTGATGAACGAAGGCTCGTTCTGGGGGATGCAGACGATGAATCAGAGCCTCGTGCGATATGTGAAGGCGGGAATCATTACGGAGCAAACTGCGATGAACAACGCCGGAGTCGCATCCGAGCTCAAGCAGATGCTTCGCCGATAGGCCCGAAGAGTTCATTATCTTGTGTCACTTGTGCGGAAGGGTGTAGGGTTAAGCGTAGCCTTCCATTCCAAGACAGCGTAGCCGGGACCTAGAATGGCCATAACGATCGATTCACTGCTTAAGGCACTCGTCGACAAGGACGCCAGCGACCTTCATCTGAAAGCGGGTCAGCCTCCGATCATGAGGGTGCGCGGCGAACTTATCCGCGTGCCTGAGCTGGCGCTATCGGTGGAAAGGCACACGGAAGTTCTCTTGGGACTGCTCAACGAGGAGCGGCGGGAGAAGCTCGACAACTTCAAAGAGGTCGATCTCAGCTACAACTTGGCCGGTGTGTCACGCTTTCGCGTCAACATGTTTTGGCAGCGGGGGCACATCGGGGCCGTGTTCCGCGTCATTCCCTTTAAGATCAAAACAATCGATCAGCTCGGTATGCCGGCCGTCTGTAAACGCATCGCGATGATGCCCAGGGGTTTGATTCTTGTAACCGGACCGACGGGGTCAGGAAAATCGACTTCGCTCGCGGCGATGATCGACCACATCAACACGAACAAGCGCGCCCACGTGATGACGATCGAAGACCCGATCGAATATGTTCACCAAGACAAGATTTCGATCATCAACCAACGTGAGTTGGCGACCGACACCCACTCTTTCTCCGATGCCTTGCGTCACGTGATGCGGCAGAATCCGGACATTATCCTCGTCGGCGAAATGCGCGATCTGGAGACCATTCAGCTCGCGATAACCGCCGCGGAAACCGGGCACTTGGTGCTGTCGACGCTGCACACGGTCGATGCGGCGCAAACCATCGACCGCATTGTGGACGTCTTTTCTCCAGAGCAGCACGCGCAGATTCGCACTCAGCTTTCGGTCACGATGCAATCAGTCATTTCACAGACGCTTATACCGACAATGGATGGAACGGGCCGTGTCGCGGCCTTCGAGGTCATGGTGGCGACGCCGTCGATTCGTACGCTGATCCGAGACGGAAAGACCCACCAGTTGTACTTGGACATTCAAACCGGCGGCGATCTGGGAATGCAGACGTTGGACGGCAGCCTACTCAAGCTGGTAAAGGACGGCAAAATCGATTACGAACATGCGCTTGCCAAGTGTTCGAATCCGCAGGATTTCCATCGCCGCGCCGTAAATGCCAATCTTGTGGAGGTGACGCCCAGTGGAGTCCGTTGATTTCTTCTTGAAGAAATGCGTCGTGATCGACGGCTCCGATTTGCACTTCAAGACCGACACGGGGAAGGCGTACATTCGCGTCCACGGTGACCTCCACGAGGTCGAGGCGCCGGAGTTTTCGCACGAAGAATTCAAAAAAGCACTCTTCCAGATCCTGAGCAGCCACCAGGTCGAGCGTTTTCAAAACGAACTGGAGTTGGACTTTGCGTACGAGATTCCAGACGTTTCCCGATTTCGAGGCAATGTCTACCAGCAGCGCGGTCACATTCAAGCTGCGTTTCGGGTGATTCCTTACGAAATTCTGTCGATGGAAGATCTGCATCTTCCGGCCGCCTGCTATGACTTCATTGTGCGCCCGCGCGGCCTTGTGCTGGTTACCGGACCGGCCGGCTCAGGCAAGACTACGACCCTCGCGGCGATGATCGACAAGATCAACCGGACCCAGCCGTTGCACATCATGACGGTCGAAGATCCGGTCGAATTTGTCCATGAAGACCACCTGGCGCTCATCAACCAACGCGAGTTGGACGTGGACACCCTTTCATTTGCCAACGCCCTGAAGTACGTGCTTCGGCAAGATCCGGACGTCATTCTGGTTGGTGAGATGCGCGATCTCGACACCATTCACCTGGCGATCACGGCGGCAGAGACCGGTCACTTGGTTTTTGGCACCCTCCATACGGTTGACTCGATCCAGACGGTGGACCGAATCGTCGACGTTTTTCCCACTCATCAGCAGCAGCAAATCCGCATGCAACTCTCGGTGAACTTGGTGGGAGTCGTTTCGCAAACCCTCGTAAAACGCAAAGACGGACGGGGCCGCGTCGCCGCCCACGAAGTGATGGTCGCCTCGAGTGCCGTGCGAAACCTCATTCGCGAGAACAAGAGCTATCAGATCGGTTCGTTGATCCAAACCGGTTCTCGCCAGAAGATGAACACGCTCGATCAGGCGCTGGCGAGCCTCGTCGACCGAAGTTTGGTGGCCAAGGAAGATGCCAGGCATCGAGCCAAGGACCCGCAGGAGTTCGACCGGCTCCTGTCGCTCGATCACTCGCATCGGCCGCAGGTGGGCGCCAAGCTTCCGAATACAGGCTCGGGCGTGATTCCCCCGCAACACTCCAATTCAGCTACGGCGGCGGCAAAGTCGGGCCAAGAATTGGATGGCCTCCCTCCGCCTCCCGTCAGCGGTGTCCGCGGCCAGCCGAACCGGCCTCAATTTCGCCGCGATTAGTCGGCGCGGTAACCTGTAAGGGTGCATATCGACCCGGCTCTGTTCGAAGAGAACGAGCGCACAGCCCCAATAGCCGATCAGCGGGATTATCTTGAGACCGGACCGTACGCCTGCGAAGTCGGGGGAAACCTACCTGCGGTAACCATCGCCTACGAGACGTGGGGAGCGCTGAATGCCGACCGGAGCAATGCAGTACTCGCATGCCACGCGTTGACCGGGGACGCCCACGCGATCGGCTGGTGGGAGAGGATGATTGGGCCGGGCAGGCCGATCGACACCGAGCGCTACTTTGTGATCGGGGTCAACGTTTTGGGCGGCTGCCAGGGCAGCACAGGACCCGCATCGATGGATCCACGCGGGAAGCGATATGGCATGCGGTTCCCGATGGTTACCGTGGGCGACATGGTGGAGGTTCAGACCCGATTGCTGGATCACCTTGGAATCGAGCGGCTGCTGGCTGTCGCCGGCGGCAGCATGGGCGGGATGCAGGCGCTTGAGTGGACGTACCGGTTCCCTTCGCGCGTGCGCAAGGCATTCATTACTGCCAGTTGCGCCGCTCACTCGGCGATGCAGGTCGGCTTCAACGAAACCGCGCGTCAAGCGATCATGCAGGATCCCCGGTGGCTGGGAGGCGAGTATGCCGAGGGAGATCAGCCGGAAGGAGGGCTTTGCGTTGCCAGAATGCTTGGCCATCTGTCGTTCCTCAGCGACGCGGCGTTCACGGCAAAGTTCGGGCGGAGGCTGCAGGACAAAGATGAGTTCGACTACACGTTCGGAGCCGAGTTTCAGGTGGAGAGCTACCTGCGATACCAGGGCGCGAAGTTCACCAAGCGGTTCGACGCCAATAGCCTGCTGTACGTGACGCGGGCAATCGACTATTACGACCGGACGTCGCTCGCCGGCGCCGAGTCCGAGTTTCTGTTCACGAGCTTCACCTCCGATTGGCTATACCCGTCCTATCAAAGCGAACATGTGCACCAGATGGCGCTGGCGGCCGGCTGCAAGAGCCGCCACGAGGTCATCGACCTTCTGTTTGGACACGATGCCTTTTTGCTTGACGGCCTCATACAGGGACAGCTTGTGCGCGAATTCCTCTCATACTAGCGCTGGAGAGCGAACGGTTCGAGGGAAGCTGGTTGCTCTCGATCCCCCCCCGAACGCTTGTAAGCTTCAGCGCTTATCCGGAGGCGCTTATCCGAAGCCGCTTATCCGAAGAGCGCTTCCGCCGCGAGTACGGCGCGCGACTCGCCGTTGACGCTGCAAAGAAGCTGGGCTTCCGAGCCGATGCCGAGGGCGACGGCCTCTTCGCCGTTCGTCAGCTTGTATCGTTTGCCGGGTGTGAAGTCGAATAGGTCCCAGATCGGGGCAAGGTCCGACCAGCTGGAGGGTTCGGGCAGGGCGGCAAGACGCTCGACGATTCGGTGCGCGATGAGCTCGGGGTCGTATCGTCCGCCTCGACTAGCAGAAAGGCTGGTCGCGATTGGCTCGAGTTCGGGCGGAAAGGACGCTTGATTGAGATTCACGCCGATTCCTACCACGGGCACCAGGCGGCGCTTAGAGTCGGGAAGCAACTCTGTCAGGATGCCTCCCAGTTTGAGTTCGCCAATGACAAGGTCATTGGGCCACCGGAGCTGACAGTGAAGCGCTCCCGCCGCCGCTAGCGATGCCGCCATGCCGACGAGGTGCGGCTTCGGATGGTCGGCGTAGGCACGGAAGATCATCGAGAAGGTAAGGGAGTCTCCTTCTTGGCTCAGCCACGTGCGGCCCAGCCGTCCTTTTCCTGCCGTTTGATGATGGGCATAGACCACGCCTACCGGCGCATCCTCGGCGAGGAGTTTGGCGGCCAAGGCTTGGGTGGTTTCGATGGACTCGACCTCCACCCACTTTTCGCCAGCGGAGGTGGGAGATTTCATCCAAGCTCCATGTGAAAGCTCATCGCCGGGGCGGAGTGGGTAAGGGCGCCGATCGAAATGAGATCCACCCCTGTCTGGGCGACGCCGCGTACGGTGTCCAGGTTGATCCCTCCGCTGGCCTCGAAGAGACACTTGCCCCGGTGAGCCTTTACCGCTTCCCGCATCATGAACGGATCCATATTGTCCAGCAGCACCACGTCCGCGCCGGCTTGAACCGCCTCGTTGACCTGCTCCAGGGTCTCGCACTCCACCTCGATCTTGGTCATGTGGGAAAGATATCCCCGCAGCGTTTCGATCGCACGGCTGACCGATCCGGCAGCGGCGATGTGGTTGTCTTTGAGCATCGCGCCGTCGTAGAGGCCCATCCGGTGGTTATGCCCGCCCCCGCAACGGACGGCGTACTTCTGCAGGCTCCGGAGATTCGGGAGCGTCTTACGTGTGTCCACGATCTTTGCGTTGGTGCCCTCTACCTTTCTCACAAACTGATCGGTGAGGGTTGCAATGCCTCCCATGTGCATCAGGAAGTTGAGGGCGGTTCGCTCGGCGGTAAAGGCCCGACGGGCGGGAAGCAGGCCGGACAACACCCGTTCTCCCCGCGTGACGAACTCTCCGTCCGAGCGGTGGACGTCCACGAACGCGTTCTCCGGGTCGCCGGCGAACGGGGCAAGCAGGTATTCCGCGATCGCAATGCCCGACAGCACACCGTCTGATTGCGCCTCGATATGCCACCGCACGGAAAGGTCTTCCGACAGCGCTCCTGCGGTCACATCGCCGCTCCCCACATCCTCGAAGATCGCGTCATCCACGATCTGCCACCAATTCTGGGGTTCAGGTTGCAGCCAAATACTCACAGGTGAAGAGGTTTACCACACCTGCGGCCCGCGGAGCGGGCAGCGGTCATTAGATCGGCGCCTTCGCGGAGGGATCGGTTCGGTTTTTCGCGATCTGGTTTGGCGATCGACGGGTTGGTCCTTCGGTATTACGGTGTTGCGGTATGACGCAGCGGAACAGAGAGTCGCTCATTGTCTGCAATACCGCAACACCAAAACAACAAAATATCGAAATCCGTCCTAGATGGACCCCCTCCTACTCCTCCTGAATTTCCACCCCGCAACGCGCGGCGAGTTCCAGTAGGAGCAGTTCGTAGGGAACCTCGATGCCATTTCTCACCCAGCCCACGGGGACTTTGATTCGGCTGGCTACGATGTAGGCGAAGGGTTTTAGGGTGACCATGCCTTTATCGAGGGTGAGGGTTGCGCGGTCGCCCTTCAGGTGGATCGCGATGACCCGATCGTAGGGGATGGTTTTGATGTTGCCAGAGTTGACGATGTCGAATTGGGTGTCCTGCAGGACGAATTCGCTGTCTTCCGCTTGACGGTGCATCATGTCGGCATAGGTGCCTTTGCCGTAGTCGTACAGGGCCCCTGCGGCCGTTTTCAGATTCTCCCCGAACGTGCGCGAGTCGGGAACTCCTTGCTTCAGTAAGCTCATCCCCCGGTTCTGCGCGC